>Ga0307513_10002676_pt1 | contig 24555 bp, 39 predicted proteins | sample 15_EM_MG_FD_202174 | JGI IMG/M metagenome (GOLD analysis project Ga0307513, IMG submission 202174) | Populus trichocarpa ectomycorrhiza microbial communities from riparian zone in the Pacific Northwest, United States - 15_EM | ecosystem: Host-associated > Plants > Roots > Unclassified | place...
TAGGACCGGACTGCGTCCCTAATAACCAAGAATGTCATGCATGTATGTACCATTATATCTATTCGGTTTTGATTCGGTGAGTGCCTTTTTACTTTTACTTTTTTACTTTTTACTTTCTTTTTTTTTTGGGTTTATCAAGCCTGTTTGTTCTTTGAATCTCATTCTTCAGTCATCATTTCCAAGCCCGAGCTGCTCGACGCCGGTTTCGACAATGGCCACGTCTTAGAGAACTGTGAGTGTTTAGCAACATCAGAAGCAACTAAACCATTACCTTTCTTCAACAATCTGCATCACCCATCAGTTGACGCATAGTCGAACCTCGTCAAGCTCCTCGATCGCTCACGGTCGTCGGTCGTCCTGCATCTCCAGTCCTCTCCAAATGCATTCATCCCCTTTATCCGTCAGTATTTGCTTCAACTCTCTCCGGAAACGAATATAACCGAGGTCCACACCCGTTGGCACTCGAACCGTCCGTCGCTCCCGTTCCAAGCTCGCCGCAGCAAGCTGTCTGTGAAACTCGCGTGCATACCCGTCAGGCTGTTCATTGCCCAAGGATAGTCTCCTGGCATTCACCTGATATGGTGCACATCGAGGACGATCAGCATCTCGCCCCTGATCAATTCCACCGCGTATATCACTGCTCGACGCCGGCGACGCCGGCAACGGCAACGTCTGAAGAAACCCAAAGGCACTGCGCCCAGTGGCAAGTGCATGAAGTGCGTCATCCCATTCACCTATAGAAGGGGCTGTCGTAGGAACCGCGACAGGTTTCATGGTTTCGGTACCAAGCACTAGATCAGTATGAAGCACTACGAGCGTATGCCAACAGGGGTCAGTTTCCGCTGGCCGATATCTCAAAGACACTCCGCGATCCAGTGGAGTGAGAGGAATGGGGCCAGGAGATAGAGTCAAACGACCGTTGGTCGAAGGTGTATCCTAGTCCGAATGGATAAGTAACTGAAGTCCAGAACCTCAGAGAACATACCTCAAGCTGTGTGAGTGGTGCGCAAAAATCAGTCGTTGGTAGGACGCCGTCAGCATCTACCATTCTCAATCGAGGAAGGCCTTCAAGCTCGAGTGCACCGCGAGACGTGGAAAATCCTAGTCCACTAATCTGTGCATTTGTCACTCTTCTGGAGCCACCGCCAAGGTCGTAGGCCCAATCCATATCGACGACCCCTGAACAGATACTAGAACCCACGCTGAAAGTTGGAGTGGTCAACGCAGTCGGAGTTGCTAGATACTCATCAAGCTCTATCTGCGTCGCTTCAATTGTGTCTGAAACACGGGATTCGGTCGTCTCCGGGTGGGTAACTTGTTGGCGGTCGTTCCGCTTGAAGTGAGGCCTCCAGATGCGAAAACGAGCCATTACTCGAGATAGGAAAGATCGAGAGACAGGGAGGGGGTCAATTTCCACGTCCGTCGACAGAGTAGCGGCGTGCAACTCTGAGATCGAGGCCATTCTGGAGTCTTTGCGTAAAGTGCGAATATGTATTGTAGCGAGAAGAATGACTGAGCCGATTACAAACTTGTAGCGAGTTCAGGAGAAGCGCCTGGGATACACACTATCGTTGGGGTGGTTCAAACCTGGCGTTGTTTGGTACAGCCCATCGTGCGCTGATATGCACGGGGGATTTCTGTAGAAACTCGAATAAAATATATACAGATCTCCTGTTGTCGTTTCCAAAAGTATCAGCCATCTTTGGTCGTCGGATGGTGTATCAGTTCAAATTGGCGAAGGGCGACGAAAAACAAAAGCCGACATTAGACGATATTCCTTAGGACATCAACGCCTGGATTAGACACCGGATATCCGTTCCACATATAGGATAGAACGTTTAGTGTGCTTCTGAGTCGGAAGACGACGAACTTGTCTCAATTAAGCCTTCCCTCACATTCGCGATCTTGATTTGTATGTTAGTTTAACTAGTTTATTTTATAGCGTACAAGTTGGGCCCGACCACATTCTGACTTATGTCTGACGATAGTCTGGCCTCCACTGCCCGTGCAGTTCAGTGTAGAACGCCGTGTTTTGAGACCATCAAGTCACAGAATATGCTCGCTCTGCTCCGTAACTCCCATTCCGCCCGTCCACTCATCACGTCCCGTCTTTTCTTTTATGCAACTTCTACCCCTCCTTGGCAGAGCCACCCAACTCTTCTCGTGTCGGTCCAGAGACGTCACAACTGCAAAGCGCAGTTTCGACACGAGCTTGGATACTCAATGAGGTGCTAGTAGAAGCAGCGCGGGAAGCGTCGTACCATCTGCTGTTCTATCAGAATGAAGTAGGTGATAGCCAGAAGCCACAGGGTCTTCGTTGAGAGGATCTTTCATGCTACACGAATAGCGTGAGCGACGGCACCGTACACCGAGGCATCGTATCAATTAGCGGCTCCAGGTGATCCAGTTGAACCAAGGCAAAGGTACTATGGTTTGCTTCGAAGGCGGGTTCAATGCTGAACAGAGTACCGCTGCTCAAACACGCTGAGATGGGGCTCGTCACGTCGTTCTTAGGTCTTCGCTTGGTCGGCGGTTGCACCACGGTGATTTCACACTCTGACCTATCACTCCCATCCTCCTCGTCAGGTGGGATAGATGTATGTGGACCAAAATCCCATCGCGGGCCGTGTTACGGGTGGCCATCTCATACGGCTCGCGGAGCTTGGTCAGCCACCTCTGGTGCGACTCAAATAGTAAACTATGGTCATTCGCATCAGCTAGTTGCGTAAGAGTTGAAGTCAGTTCGTCCCTACCTTCGGAGTTCATTCCACTCCCACCAGAACCGTAATGGATTTGGATTCCCGAGCATATTTAGATCTACCATTCGGGGTCCAACCAGACTCGAATCTTTGGCGTCGAGTTTCTCCCATAGGCATTTTGCAATGTGTTGTACGGTGTACGAAGCGCAAATTCAGGTCCTTGTTCGTATTTCTTTGTGTCCTTCCTCCCAGTCAAACCAATATGGGTCACTAATGCCCCAAATTCGGCTCCTAATGGTCGCCCTTCTGCTTCCGCCCTTGCGCTAGCGGAACGCCTACCCACACGCTGGTGAAACTGTACTTGTTTATGGACCTCTAATGCCTGAGAGCGAGAGATGGAAGAGGTAAGATCCGGTTGGGATAGGGGGTCAACCATGATGATTTCGCAGGCAGGGCCTGACCTGTACCATTGTATACAGACAGAGAAGAGCAAAGCGGGCTCAGTGATTACCGGGATTCGGTTGAGTGGGTGGGCAGTGCATAGCGCGGAGGGGATCGAGGCTGTTTGGTCACTGTTCCCAGTCCCGGGTAGGAACGCGCGGCCGATGAGTTGCCAGAGTATCGAGAGAGAAATTTCTAGTCTATTGGTAGGAATTCGACATGGTACGTAAGCGAGAAACCTCTGGACTGCTGCTTCCGTGCCGAAGTGTCGGAGTCACGGAGGCCTTGAAGGGAGGCGAGAAGGTCATGGGCGGTGGCTACAATATACCATTGAAAAAGTTTCGTTTGGCCTCCCATATTAGTGGCCTATGGCATGGCAATGAGCTTGGATGTTGGAGGGCACGAGTGGTTTTCTTTATTTGCCCCTTTTTTTTGGTCCATACCGTTTTGACCCAGTGCTCGCAATTTCCCTATGCCTCTCCCACTCAAGTGGTTCGACTGGAGGCGGTGACATACAGGCATTTCCTGTTCATACCTTGATGCCCCCCTGCGGTATGCGACATTTGGAATTTCGTACACATTATAACTAGAGAGTAACCTAGTCATTCCCTCTCACCGGCCTCTTATGTATCAATATGTGACATCTCTTCCCTGTCGGGAAAAACCCTCCCTGTGGGGGGAACTGCCTGTAACCCCTTGTCTATTTGTAGCTAAACTATCTACTTATATAACTCTAAGACGAATGAAATCAGGGCAACAACGAATAGCAAATTACCCTCGGTTTGTAAATTGGCAGGCATGGACCACGAAACTCATCTTCGACACCCCCTCTCCTTTCTAAGTAACACCTAAGCCATCCCATGTCTTTGGTTATACCACTGAGCACTGTACCACCCGCTATCAAATGTACTCCTATCTTTGGTGCATGAACACGAATACGGTTTGCCCTACCTATCCTCAACTTCGGGGTGAGCATCCCTTCCGTACTTCCTTTTTTGTCTACAAGCTGCATTCTTGGGCTTTATAGGCCACATTCATTACCCAGTCACTTTTTTACACCCACATCCACAATGACACCTGTGCATTTATACTCTCTTAAGCCGGGAACCTGGAATACATGGTCTCTTCATTAGAGATAATAAATAAATTTTCAGATATGAATGAAACTCGCACGATTCATTAGGGCCAGTCCGTGCAGGGCACGTTCTCCCAAACTGTCACTGTGTATGATACGTCTGGCATCTACGGTGTACGATACCAGTAACACTCCGAGCCACTGAGCCACCACATCGCAGGTGGTTTATTGAATTGCACGCCTCTTGAACCTCCTCCAAAACATCATGTCTCGTAATAAGTCGCCTTCGGCTAATGATTACAGCGATTATAGAGACAGGAGACGTGAAGCACCACAGGAGAGAGATAGGCGTGACGATTATCGCTCAGGTCGACACGAAACAGAGGCCTATGATGATCGGTCGCACCGCAAGCGCCGAAGGAACACGAGTAGAGACAGTGGTGACGACCGTAAGCGTCGACATCGATCTAGTCGGAGTCGAAGCAGAAGTCCGAGACGCGCCAGAAGCCGAACGCCTGATGGAGACGGGAGGAAGGAAAAGTAAGTCAAAGCGTAGACGCGGGGGATATATTACAACCTTACAGTTAAACAGGAAGAAGAGGGAGAAATCAGAGAGGAAGATGGAAAGGCAACGAGCGAAGGAAGATGAACAAATGCGGCAACTTGCCGAACTCAGTGTTTATACTGCCACGGACAATCCCTTCCACGACGCGAATCTAAATCAGCAATTCAAGTGGAACAAGAAACAGGAGAAAGAGAAGAAGATGGGTCTAAGTGTTGCCGAGGCTCAAGCGCGAGATGCGGCCCGGAGGCTGGAGGCCAAGGAGGAATTAGAACGCTTGAATAGGCGGCGCGCGGAGAGAGAAGTAGAGCAAGCCCTACGAGAGGAAGAAGAAGCTCGTATGGCTCGACTTCAAGAGAGCGCGCAAATGGCAGAGTGGATCGCTAAAGATGGAGACTTCCAGCTTGAACAAGAACGACGTCGCAGTGGCATACGGCTTAGAGAAAGGCGTGCAAAAGCTATCGACTTCTTGGCTCTGAACCTCAAATACGCTCGACCTGGGGTAGAGGAAGAGGACGATGGCTTAGGTCTGGACGAAGTAGGACTTGAAATCGATTTAGATGAACCCTACACCATTCTTGACGTATGTCAGTACGTTTTCTTGGTTTATGGTTTTCTAACACGCATTACAGAACCTCAACTTGCAGCAAACAGAGGAGCTACATGAAGATATTGAACGCTACCTCGGTTTGGAGGAGCTACAGGTCAACACCGACTTTTGGACTGTAAGTTGGGTGCATCAAATGTGGCAATGGGTCCTCAATTAACTCGCAGAACATGATGGTCGTCTGCAAAGATCGTTTGGAAACTTTGCGAAACGACGCAGACCAGTACGGACGCCGTGGACCCCCGGTAAACGCGGAAGTTCAAGCTAGCATCGTCATCCTTCTCTCCGGGAAATCATACGAACAACTCCAAGAATTACAACGAAGCATTCAGGCAAAGCTCAACAGTGGGGATCCAATTGATACTGATTATTGGGAGGGTTTATTGAAAAACCTTGTTGTATGGAAAGCAAAGGTGAGCGGTTTATGTTGTGCGTCAGACATGATTGCTCAACCACTGTAGGCCAAGTTGAAAGCCCTGCACGAGGTCGTTGTTCGCAATCGCCTTGAACAGCTCCGTAAAAGGCAACGCGATGAGGCCCTTCAAGCTCAAGTGGAACTCTTGGGGACGGCTGCCAATCCAAATACCAAGCAATGGCCAACAGAAGTCCGAGTTCCTCAATCTGAAGCCATGGAAGTGGATCAAGAGGACATTGAAGTGGAACCATACAGTCGGGATATGAGTCCTCCAGTGGTAGAGATCGCGAAGCTGCCTTACGAAGCACGGCAGTTTCCAGTCGTCGATCCAAAAGCAGAACTGCAAGCGCTGGTGAGCAGTCAGACCACTTTTCACTCGAGTCACATTCTCATTCGTCTCCAGATTGCACAACGACGTTCCATTGCGGCTACTCGATTCGTTGCTAAACCCACCGAGCAGGAGGAACCGGAAGCTCCCACTGAGGCCCCTGCTGTTGCAGATGCATTCACCACAGAAATGAACAATCGTATGGATGCAGAGGCAGATCTAGATGAGGACGACGAAGAGGAACTCTTCAACACCGAAGCAGCTCTCGCCCAACCAACAACGTATACTTGGGAAGACAAATACCGGCCACGAAAACCTCGGTATCTCAACCGTGTTCACACTGGATATGAATGGAACAAGTACAATCAAACACATTACGAGTACGTCCCTCGTACTGCCCTGATCCATCCCACTAACCAATACTGTAGCTCGGATAATCCACCTCCAAAGGTCGTCCAAGGGTACAAGGTAAATGTTGATATGCATGTCCCACTTGGATCCTGCTGACATGAGACCTAGTTCAACATATTCTATCCCGATCTCATCGACAAGTCAAAGGCCCCGACTTACAAGATTATCAAAGAACCGGGAAACGAGGACACGGTTCTTCTACTCTTTACTGCCGGTCCACCGTACGAGGACATAGCCTTCAGGATTGTGAACCGGGACTGGGAGCATTCGCACAAGCGGTAAGGAGTACGCTGAATCCTCAGGACTTCTACTGAAACTCTTGATAGTGGCTTCAAGAGTACATACGATCGTGGTTGTCTCTCGCTATGGTTCAATTTCCGCCGCAACGTAAGTAGCCCTTCGAACCTTCCTTCGTACCTTACTAACTCTCGTATAGTTCTACCGTAAATAGTGTAGATTGTGCATTTCATTTGTTTTTTATCAGCTACAATATCAGAGTCGTATGCAAATTACAGGCGGATGATCACAAACGGAATCTGTAAAACCAAAGTCAGTGCATGACAACCACCCAATACGATCAAGTTAAACCCACATCGACATCTTCGCCCCGTTCGTCACTGACCAAAAGTTCCATCACAAGGTGCTTTGTCCCAGGCGGGATAGGCTTCTTGCCGACAAGCTCGACGAGTTGGCTGATTTTCATCTTCACCCGCTCTTGGGCCTGCAGTCAATCGTCAGGGTCGCGCATTAACTCTAACTCGCTGATTATGGAAACACACCTTAGCCTTGCTGATGAAGGGCGACCAAAGCATTACGACACCCTGGGAAGCCATGCTGACTTCGAGGTTGTGATTCTTCTGGAACCAATCCACGACCTCTTGCAGAGTGGGATCATCCTGGAACTCAAACCGATCCCACAGCGTCCACTCTACATTATCATACTGCAATCAATCGCGTCAGTAACAGTACATCGTCCTTGATGCCGAGATAATGCGCACCTTCTTCTTCGCAGCCGCAATAGGATCTGAGAACCCAAAGAATGGCAACGCAATATTGACGAATCCGTTCTTGTACTTCTCCATATCCTTCTTGCCATCGATGACCTTATACAACTCCAAGCATACAAGGCCCGTGACGAGCGCAGTCGTCGTGGCGATAGCGGGGATGATCTTGCCTGCGATCTGTTTGGTCGTGTGCCGATCAGCGGGGTTAATTGCATAGTTGGCGGCACGCAGGTTGGATGCGGCGGTGATAAAGTCGATATGGTGGTTTGTGTCGTCATCCTTTTCGAAGTCGACGGGTACGAGGCGGAAACCTGGCATGTCTGAGGGGTTGGGGAGAGAGTTGACCAACTCTCCGATGTCGTCTTCGTCTGATTGTATGATGTCAGCTTGACCACGATCATGTGTATCAAATGGTTATTACCCCTTGGCTGTTCCGGCGGTGGGTCATTGTCACTGATCTGGACCCTGAACTTGGAATTCGGCTTCCACTGAGGTATATTGGCAGAGCTGGCGATCTTGATGTAAACTTGAGGGTCGTTGGTACCGTGCAATCCGTAGTTGAAGGCATATAAATTCGCAGCAGCGATGATGTAGTCCAAGTGTGTAGGCTAGAAGTGGGTCGTTAGTCTATACTCACAGGCATTGACGAGGCGAGTGCTTACATCATTAGGGTCAAAAGTCAACGGATCGGGTGCTCGCTTAGGGCCAGACCAGAATGGTGTTCCGCCTTCGGTCGTCTGTAGTAGACTTGTAAGTCATCATCATCAGAAACAGCCCCTCCCAACTCACATGGTCCTTAGGCAAGCTGTACAAGAGCTGTCTAATTTCGTGGTTGTAATCTTTCTCAAACCGCCTCCTAGCCCAAATGATGCACTCCTCGAATGTGATCGGCTTCTCGTCTTTGAGGTACGCTTTGATCTGCTCGAGCTGTATCTTCTGGCTTCCAGAGTACTTGAGCGAGCTCTCGACAAAGTTGGGCTCGGAAAGGTACTGGTTGCAGGTCTGTGCGGGCTTGACGAAGTACTCGTCGAAGTGTTCGCGCGCCCACTGGATCGTGTGCGGGATCTGGTTCGGGAAGTTTTTGATCGTGCAACTTGGGGCCTCTTTCTCTGGAGGGTCTTGCGAAGAGCCATAGGATTCAGTTAGGTGCGGGATGACTACCTGGGTGTTGCCTTTCGTGCCTAGTGTACCGGATTCGAGGAGAGGTTTCTCGAAGAGGACGCAACGTTGGTCCATGTAGAGACGAGCTTTGACATTGTCGAGCGCGTTGGTGACTCCATCGAGACCCGCGAAAAACTCGTCGCCATACTTTGCTGCAGATAACCCACAAGTAAGTATCACACTCTAATCATCTCAACTGAGAGCAGCTCACTCTCAGTCTCAGGCCCGACACTCTCTTGGTACGCCGCTGTATGTCCCTTCAAATCGAGGTTCATCGCCACAGCTGCAGCAACCGCAACCTCGCTCTTGAACTTGCCGAGATCCTTTGGGCGGAACAAGAACTGTCGATTCAGGTTGCTCTTCTCGATCGTGTCTAGATCGGTGACATGGACCTTTCCATTCGGCCCAGTTCCGAGACCAACCAACGCCCAATTCTTGAGCATCTCGCACCCAATAGCACCAGCTCCAACGAGGAATTGCCGGTGGTTGGCGATCTTGTTCTGGAAGTTGCGACCGAAGACGGCGATTTGGGCGTCGTATCGTGTGCCCAGGGGCTGGACGTCCGCCTCAGTTGGGAGGGTGTCAGGGAGCGACTCGAGCGAGTCGAAGTACATGTGTTGTACCATCGGGTGGAACTTTGCACTGATGGCTTTGAGTACTTCCTGCGCGACGAACCCGCCGATGACGGCATTGGTGGGTGCGATGTCTCCGACTGCTTGGAAAGAGAGCTCCTGCGTGACCTTTTCGTTGATTTCCTCGTCTCCGGCGATCGACTTAGCCAAGGCAACCACGGCCTCTGCGTCCTCTGCGTTGCGAGGTCGCGGGTATCGCCCATTTTTTTCCACGAAGGTGGAGAGGGCTTGGAAGCCAGCGTGAAGAGTCGCCGGACGGTCGAACTTTCCAAAGTCGGTAAAGAGGAATTCGGGCGACTTGATTGATTCTCGAAGCGATTTCTGAAGCCATATTAGGAATTGCTTGGGAGAAGGCAATGTAGGTGCTTACAAAGTCGATGATCTTCGGCATCTTGACTTGGGTAAAGACACCACCCGACTTGTACTGGCTCAAACCAGTCGTGTCGCCGATGGTGAAAGTGTAGGGGCCCTTGACGGTAATCTTTCGTGGTTCGCAACCATTTAGTTCAGTCATACCAACTACTTCGGTGAAGGTGACAAAGTCGCCGTCTTCGAGTCCATGGCGGGATTCGTCAAGACAGGCTACGAGGCCTTCCTTGTCCTACACGCAGGGTCAGTAGGGATGGTATCCGTAGGACACTGTGTGATTACCTTCTCGACTGAGACGATCATCCCTGTTAACAGTTGTTCGCCACTGGGGTCGATGCAAGTGAATCGAGGACCAAAGTCGGTAAATACGGAGCTAAACTCTATGAATTAGATATTTAAAAATTATGAGAGCTGGTGCGCACCCAAAGAGACCTCGAGTCTCCGCCGAAATAAAGTGGACGCCATTTTTGTGTGTCCAATCGTTGATGGCGAGTTGTTGCGACAACAGGGCATTAGTCAAGACAACAACCTTCAGTCCAAATCAGTGATCCCGGCTTTCGATAGTTTGTCGGTCGAACTCACTTGGAACCCTTTGATCTGCTCCGTCGTAATAGGCTCGCCGGCATTTCCGGGCAGAATGCGCACAGGGACATAAGTGTTCAGCTCAGCCAGTCGAGGCTGGGTAACTTCCGCCCTGGGCTTGCCCACGTCCTCGACATGCAAGAAATACTAGCACATGTGGTCAGGCTCCGCCCCCCTCGCAGACGATGAACGGGTTTGTAATATGTGGACACACCTGTGAGCTAAGGTCCCGTAGTTTTACGGGTTCGGGATCGTAGATCGTGACGCTCTTTACGCCTGCAAGACAGATGTTCTTCGCTGTGTACGAACGTGTAAACACCATTTCGCGTGTACCAGTTTGACCAAGTAGACGTGAGTGACAGTAAACTACGTACCGATCTCGACACCGAGGCCTTGCACACCGACGATCAAGACGTTTGAAGCGGCCATGCGCTTCATTGCTGCCCAACGCGTTGCATAAGCATTGTAAACACTTAACAAGAAGCGCATAGTATGTTACCTTCATGACCAAGCACGTAGCTAGAGGAGAAGAGCGCGCGTCAGCTTTCGCATTAGGACATCTGCTGACGATGACACGGAGGACGCACAGCTGGCGAGAGTAGAGACCCTCATCAATCTTCTGCTCGTCGATCTCCATTTGCTCTGCTGCTGCGGTTGCCATCTCCTCTGGCGGTCAGTGGTGGTGGTAGTCGGGGAAGAAGTGGCAAGCGTCAACTGGGAACGGTGCTTATTTACGGATTACTTAGACGCGGCTTTAGACGCTCTCTGTGCCCAATAACTGATTTGACCTTACATGATGGACCTGGCAGCCTAGAAGGTTCTCGAAAGTACTGAACGCTCTGACCAACGATTGACAAGGGTCAGGTAACCAGCAGTTGGGTTTGTTTATATTGGTAACAACAGGCAACAGTGGAGAAAAGGAGGTGTGTATGACAAGGTACAAGAGTATGTCAAGGAAACGGGTCATATCTACAACTCTTGCGTCTTCTCGCAAGAGTCGACCCGTTACCACTCGCTCTCCTCATGCGTCCTTCTTCTCTTCAGCAACAGCCTCATCAGTTTTGGCGGCAGCCTCAGGTGTAACATCAGCTTCCTTCGCAGGCGCATCGGCTGGACCTGCCTCAGCATTTGCCTCATCCGTTTCCTGCTTCGCGTCTGCCTTGGTCGGGCCGGCCTCTCCAGAATCAGCAGCAGGTTCCGAACTCGACGTAACCGCCTTGGTTGTCGCATTGGTCTTTTGCGTTTCCTCAAATGCCGCTTTGAACTGGTGGGCGTCTGGAAAACGCATCAACGAAGCGTTAGAGGGAAGGAAGAACAAAAGATATGAAGGGGGGGTACGTACTGTCCGAGTTGGCAAAACGAACAGCGAGCGTCTCAGCGGCGGGAGTGCCCTCGGACATATCTGCTGCAGTCTTCCACACCCAGGACCGGTCTGATCCAATGTTCGGTTGCAACACCATATCGGCAGTAACTATGGCACACAAAGACCATCGTCAAAATATCTCTGAAACATCGATCACACAGGGGATGGATAACGTACTCAGGTGGTTGGCGCAGACCTTAAGTGTCTTGTCGCGTCGCATGACAAGACGTACTTTTCCAGTCTCCTTGTGCCTAAGTAGACGCAGCTCGCCCGTTCCTCGTTCCTTCCACTCCGAACCTGCTGCATCGAACCGGAAGAGTTTGGCGCGCCTAGATCCAAACAGCGGAAGAACGTGAGTACCAATTGCGAGGCAAAGAGGAGATCTCAGGATGTGGCGTACATTTTGAAAAGCTGGTCCTCGTCCTCTTCGAGCGTTTTCGTCTCCACTTTGTCCGTCAGGTGAATGATGGGTTCATAGTGCGGGTCATGCTCCTCCTCCTGCAGAAAGAAGCCAAACCGATGACGCGTCAGCACGAGGAGACGCGTGTCCGATAGCGCGATTAGGTGATCAGCTAACCCCCGTTCCTCCACTCTAGCGGTTCTCCTGTGTGAACAATCGGAATACTCACGGTGGACTTTACTGGGTCGAGCGGGTTGGACATGACCGAAAATTGTCGTGAAAGCCAGGCTGTGGCGGAGGTCAGAAGAGTGAACAAATATTTATGGCCGTCGCTTAGATTTGAACCACCCAATGAAGTGGCCATCTACGCTCTTGCTGCTCCTCGCTGCCACTGTCGAGCATGTCTATAGCCATACTATCGAAATATCGGCAGGGAAGAAGGAGTGCTTTTTTGAGGATTTACACGTAAATGACCAGGTGCGTCCTATGCTGCTCGTGCGTCGAATGGCAAGGCTGACTTTCGAGCCTGCATTGTATAGATGACCATAACATACCAGGTTGGAGGTGGTGGACAGTTAGATATCGATTTTTGGGTATGAACAGCCCGCTGAACGTCCACGGCAAACCAACACGCTCATGCGCTCATGACATGGACAGCTTGCCGACCCCACAAATAACGCTCTTTTAAAACAATACAAGCAATCCACTGGTACAGCGGTAGTAACCGCGAAGAAAGACGGCCGCTATGAATATTGTTTCTCCAATGTAATGAGCACGGTTGCGGACAAGATAGTCAGGCATGTAACCTGCTATGACGTGTATATCACTCGTCACTCGTCTGATATTCTGACGTTTACCCTTCCAGCTTCAATGTCCACGGCGTGCTCTACGTCGCCGACGATGAGAACATGGCGCCCCTAGAAAAAGAAGTCCGCAACATTGTTCAGGGATTGCAAGCCGTCAAGGACGAGCAGGAGTACATTGTGGTGCGCGAGCGAGTACACAGGAACACCGCGGAGTCGACGAATGACCGCGTCAAGTGGTGGTCCATTGGACAGACCATCATGCTGTTTGCGGTTTGTGCTTGGCAGGTGTGGTACCTCAAGGTATGTTGTATCGTCCGCGTGGAGAGGGTGAATACTGATGGTAGATTGTCGTTTCGCAGTCGTTCTTCGAGGTCAAGCGTGTTATTTAAGCGCGTAATATATGGACCCTATTCTTCTCCTTTGCTTCGCGATCTTGATATCATTGTCCTGATGGCCTGAACATGTGAGGACAGCAGTTCAGCAGACGAGAATTCGACGCTACTGTGTATGACCCATTTCAGGATATCCCATCCATTTTTGTATAGTCTCCATCGAATTACCCCATTGTACATGAATCCTTAGCGCCACTCCCGATCCTCTGGTCCGCTGGTAAAGGCGTTCCAGCAGCTCCAAGCACCGCGCTTGGCCATTGGAACGTCCCTTAAGAAGCTCGTCAGCGCCGATATGGTATGCATGATGGCTACCGAGCGCCCCGATCTCCATTTCCTATGACCTTGTTTTGCCAAAGTTGGAACTGCAACTTGGACTTCGCTCTGCCCGCCGCCGATGGCGAAGAAAGATAAGGGGAAGAAGAAGACGGCGGCAGCAGAGGCCAAAGTTGAGGTGCCGGTCGAAGTAACGCCAGTCGACCAAGGTACGAATGCCTTTCGCGAACCAAGCAAATTCCGCTGACGCTGTGCTCACCCAGGGGCTGGCGACAACTGGGACGACTGGCATGCGACGAATAGTGTAATAGGACAAGATGAATTTTCGTCGTCGAATGCAGGATGGGGTCCCATACAAGAGGAGCACCATGTTGGGCATTCCAACGCCGGGCGTGAGCAGCAGACGACCTGGCGGACGTCAAAGCAATGGGGTGCGCTCGACCATGAGGACTGGAACCACCCTGGGGTCTCTGCGCCTGGATTATCCCCCGTAAACCCGCCCACCAGGCTCCCAAGCATTGCAAGTGGCCACACTGGCGGTCGGATTGCTGAGGCCCTGGCCAGAGCCCATAGGGATGCCATGTCCGTGTCCATGGGCGCATCCCGCGATCCAACTGTCGCTGGTCCTTCGCCGAGGATAGACCCACAGTTACTGAGCAATGGAGGCGTACCCGCGGCTTGGGCGACTCACGGGGACCTCAGTCCCAGAACTTCAGCTGGATCTGCATCGGCATATCGTACTAATCATGCAAGGATGGCTGCGCCACTGCTCTCTACGATTCACAGCGAGGATGCTCTGCCTTCGATTGCTGGCCGTGCAAGTCATATGCGAGCATCCTCTATTCCTGCTGGATTTCATCTCCCTACTCCCAATCACAGGTCAGCCTACACCCCTGGTTCCTTTACTGCCCGATTCCACCCCCCTGGATCCCCTTCCTTCCCCCAGTCCCACTTTGAAGAAATACAGGCAGGAACTGAACACCATCGCCTCTACCCCACCGACAGGAATTCCTCCCGCACCCTTTCTCATGCCGAAGAGATTATACTTGATAATGCCGATGGGCTGCAAATTTCGGAGATGCAGTTTCAGGAGAGTAACCAGGAAGCGCTACGACCTGCTGAAAGGGCTCTTTTTGGAGCTCATCGACCCGCCAAGGAGAGGCTGTATTGGACTTTACCGCCTGAACATGATGACATCGTCATGGGCACACTGCGATGGATCGAGGATATGTCTTACTACCTCGCTACTCTGGCAGTGGGTGTTCCTCGCTTATTCCGTATTCCTACACTTATAGGTACCATCGAACAGCTGAATAAGTTCATCGATACATCAAGTAGAGGGGCGCTGGTCACTAATGCCGTCTACCGTAATCCTGGTGTAGAGCAGGAGCCCGTGTTCGATTGGATGACGTTTGACCAGGCGCGCGGGACAATGGACGAAACTTTCCAAGCGGCTATTGCGACTTAGTTCGTTCGTCTGCCACACTCGCACATAGAGGTACTGATGAGGTCGTAGTGACCCTAGAAGAATTGCTATTGTGTATGTCATCCTTGTCTCCAGGTCCGGCAATTCCGTTGGTGTTTGGCGGAGAAAGCTTCAAATACCGTCGGAGATTTGCAGTGCGTATAGGGGAGAGGTCGACTATACCATCGACGCCCTCTCTGACAAGTCTCATGTATGTGCGGTCGAAATGTAAGCTCTTGGCTTCTACTAATTCTAGACGCTGATCCGTTTGTACAGGCTCCCAAGGAACAAACACCATTCGGCCCCCGCAACTATGCGAAGACCAAGAACTAACTCATTTGTCCCCCACTCTATCCTTCGCAACCCCACGCAATTACCCTCGACAGTTTCTCCCGCTGCGCCTCTTCCCTCCCCGAAACTTGGGTTTGCATCGAAGGTGCAAACGACTCCAATGGTGAACACGGCCGCCACATCGTCTCACCCTGCGTCTACGAAGCATGTGAAGCACGCCTCTGCGCCAGCGACAGTGCCAACGAAGAATGTGCTCACGAAAGAGGCAAGAAGAAAGGATAAAAAGGATAAGGACAAGGGCGACAAGAAGACAAGCTGGGTTGGAAAGCTTTTTGGTGGGAAGTGACCTCAACATTAACCCTCAAACGACTACAAAGTTATGTCCGTACAATGGACGCCACACACTCGTTATGCTCCTCAATTGCTCGGTCTACCTGGCTTTCACCGGTAATCCACCCCAATATGACCGTGCTTCGTGCCTCGGTCTTTAAGGAGGCTCTCTGGGCTCTTAACTCATCTCATCTTGCTCTTGTCACGTTCGCATCATACCCTCACGTATGCCTGTTGTATGACAGTCTGTGACTACCCACCCGTCTTCTTGTGATTCCCTGGATCTCGCTAACTTATCCCTCCCGCTTTTCTTGTTCTTTTGCACATGTAGCTCCTCCACTTGTTTTGTACACTCGCGAATAATATGTGCATCGTACTCGTACTGCTTGCGAACGATTAGTGCAACTTGTCCTTCACCACCATGGCGATGCGGCGAAATCAATACAGTAATCCCAATGTGGTGCAACAACAACCGACACCTGCTCCCTTGGACCTTTCCGTTGTCCTTGTGACGGCTGGATATGACCACGAGATTCGGTTTTGGGAGGCATGGAGTGGGATTTGTTCAAGGACGATTCCCCGCACTGGAGAAGCCGGTGTATGTCCACTCCATCACTCGTTCGCGCCCTTGTTATGTGTGATAACATTCTGCGCGGTAGCAAGTAAACCGAATCGCCATTTCGCCTGAGTGAGGCTGACTCCACCCTCTACGTTCCTTTGAGACGCTCAACAACCCTGCTCTCGTATAACAGTAAACGATTCATTGCTGCCGCACTGCACAAGAAAATCGCCATCTACGATATAACTAGTTCTTCGAACAACCCGGTCTGTTCCCCCTGACTTGGCCGACCTGGATGAGAGACTGATACACCAGAATGGGAAGGTTAATACATGTGAGGGCCATGCGCAGAATGTCACCGCTATCGCATTCAATGCCGATGGCCGGTGGTTCGTTACTGGGAGCGAGGATAACACGATTCGGATCTGGGATATGAGGTACGTTGGTCCTCCCACATAGTAATAAGTGGCACTGTACTGATTCACGGTACAGGAGTAGCCAGAGCCATCGAATATATAACAACGAGTGCCCAAGTGTGTTGTTCACTTCTCAAAGTCGACTAATGGACTTATTAGGTACAACTCTTCATAGTTAATGATGTTTTGATACACCCAAATCAAGGAGAGCTACTTTCCGCTGACCAGAACGGAACAATCAAACAGTGGGTGCTTGCGAGCAATGAATGCGATTTGGAACTAGTAGGCCATACTCTCTATCTCTATGATAGAACTATAACGTACTTGAAACAATCTCAGGCACCTGTCGCCGACGTTCCCATGCGTTCTATTTCGATGGCGCATGACGGCAGTTTCCTCGTCGCAGGAAACCACAAGGTTCGCGAGCAACCGGTGTACGTACAAGACCTCGCTCATGTGATTGCTACAGGGAGACTGCTTCGTATGGAGGATCACAGATCACCAGAACCCTCAATCGCGATACAAAGCCGTTCATAAATTCGGCGCGCATAAACAGTACTTGACGCGTTGTGTCCTCAGTCCTGATTCGCAGTACGTCTTGTGCCCTGTAGTGCACATGAAACTCGTCTGATCCGCCGTATAGACTGCTCGCCACCTGCTCCGCTGATACGACAATCAAAATCTGGACAATTGGCGAGGACTGGAAGGTGCGCAAGAAGACAGAGCTGGTTGGACATCAACGTTGGGTGTGGGATGCGGCTTTTAGTGCGGACTCGGCCTATTTGGTGTCTGGTGAGTACAAGCTCTGTCACCGTCGAAGGTTTCTGATCTGGCGCAGCTTCTTCCGACCATGTTGCGCGCCTATGGGATTTGGAGACATCTGAAACTGTGCGGCAATATAATGGACACCACAAAGCGGTTGTGTGCATTGCTCTGAATGACCGGAATCTTGATTATGTAGAATGAGGAAGGCGCTCAATAGTAACTTAGTAGGTATTGTGTATCGGCAGTAAGGTCGCCGGCATTCTGTGTTCGACGTTTTGTTGTTGTGCCTTCACTTAAACCCGTCCACCCATGGCCTCGTTGATGAATGTCACCACTCGGACCAATGTAACACGCGATTTAAGGCATTTGTTTCTTAGCATCAACTCTCGTCGGCGAAAAATCAAAAGGCAGTCACCGAAAACGGTCGAAGAAATGTACGGCAAAGAAACAGAAACGAAAACAAAGGACCGGATTATGAAGTGGAATATTGTTCCTGGAGACTTCGTACGGGCTCGGGGTGATCCAAGAACGGAGGTTGGCATGCAGGAAGTGCGGGCCATCAACAAGTACACCAATATGGTTTTTGTGAAGGGTCCTGGAGCGGTGGGTCCAGTCCGCACGCTTAAAATCTATCATGAGAACCGTTGACACGTCAATATTAAGAAACCAAGCGGTTTGGCGCGTTCGATACCGTACTCCGCCTGCCAGCTTTGGATTGGTGACTATGACATTCCGCCTTCAGCGGATAATCCTGGAGGAGTTCAACCGTGAGTGGCATACATCACACGACATCACGTTATGCTCATTCTCGTTGTTTTAGGGTGTTTGCGAAGCGAATTGTCTCGACGACACCGAAGTATAATCCTAGAAAGACCATCTTCCAATGGAAACGATACGCTGTCGCAACAATACCGCGCTTATGGCCACTCAGGGTTAATAAGAAGATATTAATACCTTGGCCGAGACTTACGGAGAAAGTACCCATGCCAGCTGGTGGGTGACAATTTTATTATTGGAGCAGAACCGCCTAATAGTAGGATAGCCACTCTGTTGGACACCAAGCAAGCGGTAGCACAGAAGGCTACGTTTTCACCGTTTGTTCCCGGCGCAACCCCCGAACGGATGGAACACGAATACATTTCGGCCCTTTATTCACCAACTGGTCTGGACACCTCTAAGCACCCAATTGAGAATTTTGTGGTTGGGGAACTTATCAACATTCACTCACGGGCGAGGCGGCAGAAGAGATGGCAAGCCCGCCTCACGGCGATTAAAGAGTCGAAGGCCGATTTCATCCGCGCTGAACTGGAAAATCTCGAAGGCAGACGCGTCCAAGATGCGAAGAAGGAAGGGGAAATGCGGTGGAAGCTCGCGGTGAGACGATTCTTGATGAGGACGCGTCACAACCGCTGGGTGCGACGGGGTGGACAGGCGGACATGGAGATGCGGAGGGAACGTCGGACCAAGAAAGAGAGAAGGAGACAGAACGCTCTCCGTAACCTGCAGCTCACACCTGCACCAAACCAGTACATCCCTCCGTCTGCTTGATCACTTCTGGAATAAATCTCGAGTGGCCCCCGTGACTTGTTCCCATCTGTGACTTACCTCTCCCACGTCGATCGGTATGCCAGGCCGTCTTGCGAATAAGGTATATCTTAAAATATTCTAGGATACCGCCGACTCACCCGGATATCACCAGGTCGCTATTATAACTGGAGCAGGGTCGTACGTCTCCTGGGGTCTTCGTGTGCTTCCTCAACGGACCGCTAAGACGATCTCTTGATTCTCTTGATTCTTCAGCGGCATTGGCCTCGAATCCTGTCTACTGTTTGCAGCAGAAGGTGCCAATGTCATCTTGGCCGACATCAACTTGGACGCGGCGGAGAAGGCAGTTGGGATCATCGCGTTACAGTCGCCTAACGTAAAAGCGATTGCGCTCAGGGTTGACGTTGGAAGGGAAAGTGAAGTCAAGGCGCTAGTCGAAAAAGCTGTCGAGACTTTCGGCAGGCTCGATGTAATGGTCAGTCTCCGAGTTGCCAATCGGAAACAGTCACCAGATTGAGATGTGGCTGACAGTTTAACAACGCCGGTATGAATGTAGCCCTCGGCTCACGGGCGTTCCTCTGAAACGTGGCAGGTATCATGCACCCCGACGACGACAATGCCATCACCACAGAAGAGAAGATTTGGTGCGTGCCTATCCCAAAACGTTCGGGGTCTCTACTCCCGCACCTCAGATTGCTTGCAGGGATTTGACGATGCAGATCAACCTGAAAGGGGTCTGGTGGGGTTGCAAATATGCGATCCAGGCCATGCGGGACAACCCGGCAGACCCTGCCAAGGGACTCCAGGCCGGCGGAAGCATCATCAATACGGCCAGTTTCGTTGCCCTCTTAGGGGCCGCCACCCCGCAGCTTGCCTGTAAGTGTGACAAATAATGCGGGGTTGCCGAGGTTCTCAATGTCGTCCAGATACAGCGTCTAAGGTACTGAAGAAGTGCCAACTCTCGGTGGTCATTATGTAAACAATCTTGTCAGGGCGCCGTGCTTGCCATGACCAGGGAATTGGCGATGGTTCATGCCAGGGAAGGCATCCGCCTTAACTCCCTTTGCCCGTAAGCAATTTCACTGTTGCCGAGCCTCCAATGACACACTCTTCAAAAGGGGACCCCTCAAGACCCGTGAGTCTGAACGACCCGAGCACTTATAAAAATAAAATTCTGACGTCTCTGTGAGCATTACTGATGGATTTCCTCAACACGGCTGAAAAGCGTGACCGTCGTATGGTCCACATTCCCATGGGTCGCTTCGGCGAGGCGATTGAACAGGCCAAGGCTGCTTTATTCCGTGCGTCGCCGGAAGCGGCATTTCTTGTTGAAAATGCTGACACTCTGGGAACTTGCAGTCGCGAGCGACGAGAGCAGCTATATCACGGTAACTTTCATCGTGATTAATTGACATTCCAATGCTGAGTGGAGCATAGGGAACGGACTTCAAGGTCGACGGGGGCATCTCAGCTTGCTATGTCACACCCGTTGGTGACCCCAAACTCTCACCACCTACAAGCCTTGTCCCCCAGTGATACTCTTGATGATTGCGACGTTCCCCTGTTTCATTTATGAATAGACTTTCTTCCCAGAGCCTCGGCGTAAGGGCGAGTATGTCTTGGGCGTCCCGCGTGCCTCGCGCACAACCTTGGGGGAATACAAACTTCACATCGTCTGCCAAACGCCATTGTACGCGTGTCAATCTGTTTTGGGCACCGAAGACAAGGCAAATATGAAAAGAAATTCCGCGTGCGCAGCATCTTTCATGAAGCGTGCTTTAAAGAACGGCCGCCCGTCCGTGCAGGTCACCCTAGGGACCCCCCCGACCCCTTTCTCTCTCTCGACCCACTGTCACTCGTTAATTCCGTTCCCTCTTTTTGACGATGGCGGCAGCAGCGGCAGCGTTGCTCCCATTCATCCTCACGACTATCGTTTCTGCGTCTGATATTAGGGTCCGACTCACCTTCTTCTTGTGTAGAATCTGTGCTTAATTCTCCCTAGGCCGACTTTCTTTACCCTCGCTCCCACCACCAACACCGCCCAACTCGCGAAATTGAAGCCCGGGCATTGCCTGGAACATGGGCTCAAGTCGGCTGCTTCTCGTAAGAACAACACCTGCCTAGTTCCACCCATCATTAAGTCTATTCTCAGCGACTCAGTTGCAAAACGCACTCTCTCGTCCGCGTCCTATGTAAGCGGTACAGCAATGACCAACGAGGCATGTGTTGCCTTCTGTGATGCTAGAGGGTGGGTTTCTGGTCTCGATTTTGGCAGGTGGCTGACTGTCCCTTTTTGTTAACAGGTACGCCCGAGCAGGAACCGAGTATTCAGCCGTGAGTGTCGCATCCCTGTCTCCACAGTAAAATGAATACTTATGGTTTTTCAATTCCAGGAATGCTGTACGAGCGAATTACTCTCCAAGGCGAGAACTTTGCCACTCACCGACTTGTTATTGCAGATTGTGGTGACTTCCTCCTGAGTACCTCAACGGCGTTGCCTATGAGCAGTTGCAATATGCCTTGCTCAGGAAACGCGGCGGAGTCCTGCGGAGGCGGCAATGCGCTTTTGGTTTTCTACTCCGGCGTGGACCCAGGTCCGCCTCCGGCTAGTCCGACCGTGCTACCAGCATATGGTCAATGGCAATCTCTCGGCTGTTACACGGACTCGGTGGCCGCCCGTACGCTCCTGACTGAAATGGTTGTCGCCGGAGGTGCGGTCACCCCTCAACGTTGCATGGACGCCTGTCAATCAGCTTCCTCGCCGTTCCGCTTTGCGGGTGTGGAGTATGCGGAGGTAAGTCATATTTTTAGCTTTAGATATCCGCCCACTAATATTCTACCAAACAGCAATGCTGTAATTCCGTTTCGTGCTCGAGCTCGTCACACCCCATACTTACACGTTTCTATAGTTTGTGGGAACGTCATCTCGAACGGAGGCGCTCCCGCCACCGCCGATGGCTGCGACATGGCATGTGCCGGTGATGCAACCCTCCTTTGCGGCGGTCCCAATCGTGTAGGTTCTTTTGGAGAGGGATTCGTGCGTACCGTACTGAGGATTTGCAGCTAAATTTCTACAATTATACCGCCACCCTTATAACAGAGCCACCGGCGCCGTCGGGACCTGTAGAGGTCCCCTCATATGGGGCTTGGTCGTCTTTAGGTTGCTGGACGTGAGTGGTTTGTGCCCCTCGCCTGAGCGATATATACTCACCCAACGCAGTGACACCATAGGTCAACGCACTTTGCCCATCCCCTTGGGTGTACCGGGTACCGTTCAAGGGTGCCTCGATGCTTGCCAAAACGGTGGTTATCATCTCGGTGGCGTTGAATATGGAGGGTGAGCTCCACGTCGACTCATTTTGTATTCTTATTAACCTTCTTCCCCAGCGAATGCTGTACGTAACTTGACTGGGGTAAGATACAGCCAAAATTGACAACCTGCACCAGGGTGCGGTGCCCAAACCGCTGCAACTGGCGCCCCGGCTACCAGTGGCTGCAATATGCCCTGCTCCGGCAACCCTTTGACCTTGTGTGGTGGCCCTAACAGGGTGAGTCGTGATCGGATGATCGGTTATGATGCTTATTTCCTCTTCAGCTCAACATGTACTCCACTGGTCCTGTAGAGGTCCCCTCATACGGGAATTGGACGTCTCTAGGTTGCTGGACGTGAGTGGTTCGTGTCCCTCGCCTGAGCGATATATACTCACCCAACGCAGTGATTCCGTACCTCAACGCACTTTGCCCACCGCCTTGGGTATACCGGGTACCGTTCAAGGGTGCCTTGATGCTTGCAAAAACGGTGGTTATCGTCTCGGTGGCGTTGAATATGGAGGGTGAGCTCCACGTCGACTCATTTTGTGTTCTTACTAACCTTCTTCCCCAGCGAATGCTGTACGTAACTTGACTAGGGTAAGATACAACCGAAATTGACAACCTGCACCAGGGTGCGGTGCCCAAACCGCTGCAACTGGCGCCCCGGCTACCAGTGGTTGCGATATGCCCTGCTCTGGCAGCGCTTTGACCTTGTGTGGTGGCCCTAACAGGGTGAGTCGGGATCGGATGATCGGTTACGAGGCTTATTTCCTCTTCAGCTCAACATGTACAACTACACCACTGAACTCACACAAGGCCCCACTAATCCGCCAGTTGACCCACCGGTTGACCCACCGGTTGACCCTGGAAATGCCCCTCCACCGTTGACCACAGGCCTTCCTGCACCTTGGCACTATGCTCACTGCTGGGTCGATAACACATTTGGACGCATCCTCGTCAACCAAGGCCTGCCCCCCAGTCCCTCTATGACCGTCCAAACTTGCATTAATTACTGCGACTCCCAAGGCTTCGTGCTTGCTGGTCTCCAATTCTCGCAGGGTTTGTGATCCACCCGGCATCTTGTCCCTGTCTCTTTAACACCTCTCCAGAGTGCTGGTGTGGCAACACTATCAACAATGCCGGAACCCAAGCTACAAGCGACGGCCAGTGCAACATGGCGTGCGCCGGTGACGCTGCGTGCGTTCCTAACGCGGATACCTCTCCATTTCCTTGCTGATATTCCTCTCCCCCTAGGCATGCTTGTGGTGGTCCAAATCGGTGAGTCAACAAGGGAATGATCGGCATCGGAGCAGTTCTAATGGGTTATCTAGACACACACTGTACTCCAAGGTCGATAATATCGTTGTCCATCCCGTACCAGTCACCCAGACTACGAATCTTCCTGGTAGTTTCCAATATGCGGGTTGCTATGGGTGAGTTGAAACCCCAAAGATCTCTCCAAACCTAATGCGGGTTCACAGGGAGCCTGGAGCGGTTCGCGTCTTCCCCTACTTCATCCAATTCCCTGCCACCAACTCCCCCGAGACCTGTCTCAATCGATGCTCCGAATACGGTTATGCGGCAGCTGGTCTCGAGGTACGTGGCCATCCATTTGAGTATCGTGCACCTATCTTATCAGGATGCAGTATTCCAATGAATGCTGGTGTGGAGACTTCGAGATGATTGCCCAGAATAATGGATTCATAGCCCCCGAGGCCGATTGTACCATGGCTTGTCCAGGCGCTCCCGACTTCGTCTGCGGTGGAGTTCAACGCCTCTCGTAAGCTTTCTTCCTATGCAGCGCTTCAGTACGCTGAACTTTGCCGCAGTCTCTACACCTGGACTTCCCCTCCGCTCTACGTATGGCATGAGCCCGCAGTTAAGGGTCGCTACGAGTTCTTGATTGGTGGCATGTACGGCATCTCTCTTTCTTAGAAGGAGGTCTTCTGACTTCTCCACAGCGTCATTGTATGGGTTCACCTTTATTGGTCGAACGCAGTGATTAACTATTCGGGCTTGATAGCCCCTCATCTCAGTGCTAGGTCTCAATGACAAGGTCGTCTTCCTTGAGAAGTTGGGTACCGGACCTCCGAACTCCACTGGCGCATATGAACTGGACCCATCGCTCGCGGTATGTCCGTCTATTGTCGTTGCACTCCTGTATTGCTCATCTATCGAGATAGAACGACTTCAACCGCGCCTGGAGGACGATGCACGTCGAGTCTGACGTTTTCTGCGCTGTGGGTACCTTTTTCGTGACTCTAGTGGTTTAGGTGTTGACTCTTTCCTCTTAGGCCAATCTTGTTCTTCCTGACAAGTCCGGTCGTATTCTAAGTATCGGAGGATGGAGTT
>Ga0307513_10002677_pt1 | contig 24544 bp, 19 predicted proteins | sample 15_EM_MG_FD_202174 | JGI IMG/M metagenome (GOLD analysis project Ga0307513, IMG submission 202174) | Populus trichocarpa ectomycorrhiza microbial communities from riparian zone in the Pacific Northwest, United States - 15_EM | ecosystem: Host-associated > Plants > Roots > Unclassified | place...
TCAAGAAATTCGGGCTGGGCGCGGTGCTGGCCTATCTGGTGACCGGCGTGGTGCTGGGGCCGGACGGCTTCAGTGTGGTCGACGACACCGAACGCATCCTCAGTGCGGCCGAGATCGGCGTGGTGATGCTGCTGTTCGTCATCGGCCTTGAATTGTCGCCATCGCGGTTGCGGGTGATGCGCAAGCCGGTGTTCGGCGCCGGCAGCCTGCAAGTCACGCTCACCGCGCTGGCGCTAGGCGGCGTGGTCCTGGCGACGAATCTGCACTGGAAGGCCGCGCTGGTGATTGGCCTGGGCCTGGCCTTGTCGTCCACGGCGGTGGGTCTGCAATTGCTGGGCGAGCGCAAGGAACTGGCCAGCGAATACGGTCGCCTGGGCTTTGCCATTCTGTTGTTCCAAGACTTGGTGGCGATTCCGCTGCTAGCGATGATCCCCCTGCTGGGCAGCACCGAGCACGCCAGCGTCAACTGGCTGAGTGTAGCCAAAGCGGTGGGCGCGATCGCGCTGGTGGTGTTGGGCGGACGGGTGCTGTTGCGGAATGTGTTCCGGGTGGTGGCACGCACGCGCATGCCAGAGGTGTTTACCGCTAGCGCGCTGCTGGTGGTGCTGGGCATTGCTTGGTTCATGCAACTGGCCGGATTGAGCGCGGGCTTGGGTGCGTTCTTGGCCGGTGTGCTGCTGGCCGATTCGGAATTCCGTCATGAACTGGAGGCGCAGATCCGTCCCTTCCAGGGCCTGCTGTTGGGCCTGTTCTTCATTGCCGTGGGCATGGGCATCGACCTGGACCGGGTGATCGCCGAACCGCAGGTGATCGCCGGTGGGGTGGTGGTGCTGTTGTTGGTGAAGTTCGCGATCTTGTTCCTGGTCGGCTTGCGCCCGGGTAGGTTGATCAAACGCGATGCGCTGATGTTGGGCAGCGTGTTGTGGTTGGGCGGTGAATTCGCCTTCGTCGTATTCAGCGACGCCGCCCGGGTGGGACTGCTCAGCGCAGCCGACCACGACCGTCTGGTCGCGATCGTGGGCGTATCGATGGCGTTGACGCCGTTGCTGCTGATCGGCATGACGCGGCTGCTGGCCAGCTTTCCGGAGCGGCCGGCGGCGCGGGAGTTCGATGCGATTCCCGACGACCATCCCGAGGTGCTGATTGCCGGCATGGGCCGCTTCGGCCAGATCGTGGCGCGGTTGCTGGTGGCCCAGCGCATTCCGTTCGTGGCGTTGGAACATAGCGCCGAGCAGGTCGACACCTTGCGCCGCTTCGGCAACCGCCTGTACTACGGCGACCCGACCCGGCCCGAACTGCTGCGGTCGGCCGGAGCGCAGCAGGTCAAGATATTTGTAATCGCAGTGGACGATCCCGACACCAGCGTGCGCGTCACCCGCCTGATCCGGCGCATGTATCCGCAGGCGAAAGTGTTCGCGCGCGCGCGCGATCGACTGCACGCATGGCGATTGATGGACCTGGGCGCGGAAGTGTTCCGCGAGACCTTCAGCTCCAGCCTGGAAATGGGCGAACAGGTGTTGGTGTCCTTGGGCTTATCGGCGAAAGTGGCCAACGACCACACCCGCCGCTTCCGCGAGCACGACGAAAAGCTGCTGCGCGAACAGCACCTGGTGTACGACGATGAAACGGCGCTGTTGCAAACCGCACGTGGGGCGCGTGCCGATCTGGAAAAACTGTTCGAGGCCGATCAGAGCGACAGTGATTCGATGGAGGGGATCAAGGCACCGAAACAGATTTGATACCAACGCGGTTGCTTCGCCTCCCTTCTCCCGTCGGCGCCCGAAGGGTGTGGGCTGAGAAGGTGGCGCGAAGCGCCGGACGAGCGCGTGAGAACGACTCCCCTTCGAACTTTCATTACAAGCGGAATTGCCATGCCCTCATTCGCCCTGCGGGCACCTTCTCCCAGTGGGAGAAGGAACCGCGATTAGCGCGGTTCGCGCAGGAAGCGGGCCATCGATGCTCCGGAAACGGCAGGCGAGAACTCGGCGGCTACGTCGACGAAACCGCGCATCACTGCGATCTCGCGCGGCGTGCGGTTCAGCGAATCGCGCAAGTCGGGATCGGCGCCGGTGCGCAGCAGGCGCTGGACCACGCGCAGCAGCCCGTGCAGCGCCGCCAGATGCAGGGGGCCGAAGCCGCGTGGATCCTGCACGTCCAGCGAGACTTCTTCATCCAGCAAGCGTTCCAGCGCGGCCAGCACTACTTCCTCGTCGCAGGCGGTGCCGGGCTCGGCACGCGCGCCCAGCAACAGCAGCAACGGCGTGACCGCACCGGCGGCGATCTGTTCCGGCTCCGCACCGGCCAGCAGCAAGGTATCGAACAACGCGACCAGACGCGGCTTGTCGCGCGCGATGAACCCGAACAGGGCAGCGCAATGCAGTGGCGCCAGCCCCTGCGCGTCGCTGGCATGCACGTTGGCGCCAGCGGTGAGCAGTCGCGCGGCGATATCCGGCAGGCCAAGCGCAGAAGCGAGCATCAGCACGGTGACTCCGCCCGGCAGGCGGTGTTCGATCTGGGCACCGGCAGCGAGCAGGTCGTTGACGATATCGGCCTGACGCATGCTGACCGCAGCCGATAGCGGAGTGGCGCCAGTGTTGGCCGCATGCTGCGGATCGGCGCCGTGGCCGATCAGCAAATCGACGGTGGCGCGATGACCGCCGCCCGCCGCGCGCAACAGAGCGGTACAGCCCTGCGCGTCGGGCGAATCGACCGCGAAGCCCAGATCCAGCAGGCGGCGTACCGCATCCGCATCGCCCGCCATCGCCGCGGCGGGAAGGTCCGAGGCACGCAGCGCGCGCTTGGGCAGGGACCAGCCGCGCCAGTCCAGCCAATCGGCCAAGTCGCGACGGCCGCTGGCGAGCGCCACCCCGAGAGGAGTCTGGCCATCGGCGGCGCGCGCTTCGGGCGAGGCGCCCTTGGCGATCAGTTGCTTCAACACCGCTTCCCGACCCAGCGCAGTGGCCAGATGCAGGGCGGACATGCCATGACCATCGCGGGCTTCGCGGTCCAGGCCCAGGTCGAGCAGGCGATCGAGCAGACGCGTCCAACCCAGGCGTACCGCCAGCGACAGCGGCGGATCGCCGTTGCGCGAGGGAGCGAACGGATCGGCGCCACGCTCCAGCAATTCCAGCGCGAACGCTTCGGCGCCGCGCATCGAAGGATTCCCCTGCAGGCAAGCCGATAGGAATCGCGACAAGCCGCCAGCGCCGGCGGGCGACAGACCACCCTGCAGCAGTAGCCGCAGCAGCGGCAGCGCTTCGGGCCCGCGGCCCAGCAGCGCGAATACCGGCACATCGCCCTGGCTGTCGCGCGCTTCGCCATCGGCGCCCTGCCGCAGCAACCAGCCGACGCGCGCGGGCGAGGCGACGATGTCCGGATCGTGCAGCAGCGTACCCAGTTCCTGCGCGGAGCAGAGCTTGACCAGCGCTTCCAGGCCGTCGTACCGGTCGGCCTGCAGGCCATCGCGGACCAAGCCCAAGGGCGCTCGATCAGGAGGTGCCTGGTCTTCCTCGCTCTCCGCCACTGCAGAGGGCAAGGCATAGGCGGGGTCCAGCGCGGACACGATGGCCCAGCGCCCAGCCTCGGCGGCCAGGTCGACCGCGCGCCTGCCGTGTTGGTCGGCATGGTCCGGATCGACGCCTAGCTCGAGCAAGCGCCGCACCAGCCCCGCGGGCACGGATTCGCCGGTGCAGGCCAACATCAAGGCGTTGCGGCCTTCGCCGTCGTCGTCGCTGGGAAGCGCGCCCGCTTCGGCCAACGCGTCCAGCGCGGACATATGGCCGCCGCGCGCGGCCTCCAGCCACGGCGTACGGCCTGCTTCGTCGCGACCCTGCACATCCGCGCCTGCACCGAGCAATGCGGCGACGATCTCGATGTGGCCGGCGAAGGCCGCTTCATGCAGCGCACTGCGGCCGCGGCTGTCGCGCGTGTCTACCTTGGCTTTGTGCTTGAGCAACAGCAGCACGCCGGCCGGATCGTCTTCTTCGGTGGCCGCAGCGGCCAGCAAGACCGGCTGTCCCCCCTGCGGTTCGGGTTTGGCGCCGCGTTCGAGCAGGAACTTGGCCAGGCGCCAATTGCCGGAAACGCAGGCCACCGCCAGCGGGGTCAAGCCTTCCCCGTTCAGCGCATCGATTTCCGCTGCCGCGTCGCGGAGCAATGCAGCCACGCCGGGATCGGAACTGCGTGCTGCATGGTGCAGTGGCGTGTTGCCTTCGCTGTCGGCCGCGCGCGGATCCGCGCCGTTGGCCAGCAGGGTCGTCACCGCATCGGGTCTGCCGTGCCAGCTGTCGCGGGTGGCGGCCAGCAAGGGCGTCATCCCTGCCTGATTCAGGTCGATGCCGCGACCGATCAGCGCGCGCAACAGGCGCAGGTCGGGCAGCACCGCCGCCAGAGTGGCGAGGCTGCGCTGGTCGCGCGGATCGGAAGACGCGGCACGCGGATTGGCGCCGGCATCCAATAGCTCCAGCGCGCGTTCCACCCGCCCTGCGCGCGCGGCGGCGAACAGCGCCACATCCAGGTCTTCTTCCATCACCACCGGTACGGCGGCGGGAGCGGTGCTTGCATTGGCCGCAGCCGACGTCATCACCAATACCGGCAGGGTCCTGGCTGCGGCGGCGCGTTGCAAGGCCCAATGCAGAACCGGCAGCAACAGCGCGTAGGCTGCGGCAAAACTCACGCGCAATTGCGGCGGCACCAGCCCCGGCCAGGCCAGCGCTCCACCAAAGCCGATGGCCACGGCAACTAGGGCGGCTACGCCCAGCCCATGCCAAGCATGGATATCCCGCTCGGACAGGCCGCGCCAATGGTCGGCAAGCGAACCTCCCTCGCGTTCCAGCAGGTGCCACATCGGCCAGGTCCGCCACAGTCCGATCAGCAACGCGCCCACCACGGCACTCAAGCCCAGCGCGGCAGGCAAGCTGCCACTCTGGCGCAACGCGCTCAGCGGCCATGCCACCAGCAACGCGGACGCGATGAAACCCACTGCCCACAAAGACAGCAGCGCCAACGCCTCGCCGCGCCAGGCCGAACCGGAGGGGCGGGCACGCGTTTGCCGCTGCCAGGACACCGCGAGCGCCAGCGCTGGCTGCGCCAACAACGCGCCCAGTGCGGCGAAGGCTCCGCCAGCACCGGTGAGCCCGGTGAGCGCGGCCAGCAGCATGCCCAGCGCCAGGGCGATCCCGGGCGCGGCACGGACCAGGGATACGTTCCTAACCATCCGAGCGACCGGCATTGCCGTTCTGCAGATCGAATATCTGCGGCGGGAACTGGATATGGAAGCCGCGCGAGGCCAGATTCTGGCGAACGGTCTCGGTGTTTTCCCGCGCCAGCTTGCGCTCAGGCGTCAGCGCCACTTCCAGCACGAACGCCAGCTCGCCCAATGGCGCACGCAGGGAATCCGGTATGCGTTCGAAATCGTCGCGCGCGGCAAGGTAAACAAAAGTGTCTGCCTTGCGCTGGCTCTTGTAGACGTAGGCTTGCATCCGCGCGTGACGCGTCCTGCGTTTGGGGGTGGATGGATTGTGGAGGAAACGCAGGCATAGCGAAACCCGCAGCGCCGCGCGCGCAAGCGCTGGACGAGCTAAAACTAGGGCAATCCAAGCCGTGGATGAACGCCCGGCGCGATGGGTCTCACAACACTGAATCCGCTGCGCGCCATTAAGGCAGCGCAAATTTCCCGCTCGGCCCACTGGCTATACTTCCGCCACGCCAGTCTACGGAATACCGCGTGCAGCCATCGTCGTCGTCACTCATGCCCGCCCTGGCGATCCGCGCCTACACCGCCACTACTGCCTTGGGCCGCGGCCGCGACGCACTGACCGAAGCATTGCGCAGCCGCCGCAGCGGACTGCGCCGCAACGATTTCGGCAACGAAGAACGCTTGGATTGCTGGATCGGCCGCGTGGACGGACTGGAACAGTCGTCGCTGCCGTCCGCCCTGTCGGGTTGGGAGTGCCGCAATAACCGGCTGGCCTGGATGTCGCTGCAGCAGGACGGGCTGCAAGAAGCCGTCGCCGGTGCGATCGCACGCCACGGCGCCGACCGCGTGGCGGTGGTGATGGGAACCTCTACCTCCAGCATCGGCGCTACCGAAGAGGCCTATACGCGGCTGTCGGGCGAGGCCCACTGCTTTCCGGCCGACCTGGCCCGGCCGATAGTGCACACACCGCATTCGCTCGGCGATTTCGTGCGCCACGCCACCGGCTTGCAGGGTCCGTGCATCACCGTCGCCACCGCTTGCTCGTCGAGCGCAAAAGTATTTGCCCAGGCCGCCCGCCTGATCCAGGCGGGCCTGGCCGACGCGGCATTGGTCGGCGGCGTGGACACCTTGTGCGGCAGCGTTCTGTTCGGCTTCAACGCCTTGCAACTGGTCTCGCCGGAACCATGCCGGCCTTTCGATGCGAATCGCGTCGGTCTGTCGCTCGGCGAAGCGGGTGGCTTCGCGGTGCTGGAACGCTTGGCCGATGGCGAAACCGGAGGCCTGCAACTGCGCGGCTACGGCGAATCCAGCGACGCCCATCACATGTCCGCGCCGCATCCCGAAGGGCTGGGCGCGCGACTGGCGATGCGCGATGCGCTGGCGCGCGCCGGCATCGACGCCAGCGAGGTGGGTTATCTCAACCTGCACGGCACCGCCACGCCGGCGAACGATTCGATCGAGGCGCAAGCGGTCGCCGGCATGTTTCCGGACAGCCTGCACGCCGGTTCGACCAAGGGCTGGACCGGACACACACTGGGCGCAGCCGGCATCGTCGAATCGGTTATCGCGCTGCTGGCGCTGGAAAACGGATTGCTGCCGGGCACGCTCAACAGCGACACACCCGATCCGGCCTGCGGCCCGCAGATCCGCTTCGACAACGCGCAGCGCGAGATCGCCTTCGCTATGAACAATTCGTTCGGCTTCGGCGGCAATAACTCCTCTCTGGTCTTCGGCCGCGCATGACATCGCCCGCTCTAGCGGCTGGCATTGCCGGCATCGGTTTCTGGACCCGCGGCCTGCCGTCTTGGGCAGCAGCACGCGCCTATCTGGCCGACGGCACGCCCTCCAAGGGCATGCCGTCCGTCGATGCCCCGGCCAAACCCTCGGCCCAATTGTTGGCGCCCAACGAGCGCCGGCGCGCGCCCGACACCGTCGCCGTGGCGCTGGAGGTAGCGTTGGCCGCCTGCACCGCCGCCGGCCGCGATTCCGCCACGCTGTCCTCGGTGTTCGCCTCCACCCATGGCGATCTGGCCATTACCGACTACATGTGCGAAACCCTGGCCGGCGAACCGCGCAGCATCTCGCCCACCCGCTTCCACAACTCGGTGCATAACGCGGCGGCCGGTTATTGGACCATCGGCGCCGGCGCCATGGCCCCGGCCACCGCCATCAGCGCTTATGACGCCAGCTTCGCCCAGGGGCTATTGGAGGCGTTGGCACAACTGGCTACCGGTACCGATGCGGTATTGCTGATCGGATACGACGGCGCCGCGACGGGTCCGTTGAGCCAGATCTCCCGCAGCGAAGGTTTGCTGGGTGGCGCTCTGCTGCTGGTCGCCGATCCGCAGCCGGGCATGCCGCGTTTGCGCGCAAGCATTCAGGAAGCGGCGGACAGTGCAGTCGACAACGATGGCGCGCTTTCGCGCTTGGCCGCCGGCAATGCCATGCAGCCGATGCTGCCTCTGTTCGAGGCGCTGGGCTTGTTGCGTCCACACGCGGCGATAACGGCCGGATCAGGGAAGATTCTAGGGATGGAGATCGCTTATGACTGAGTCGAAACGACTCGAACGCAATCAGGTCGCGGTGCTGATCCCGGCATTGAACGAATCGCTGCGTATCCGCGAAGTGGTGGAAGGCGCGCTGGCGCAGTACCCGCATGTGATCGTGGTCGACGACGGTTCCACCGACGGCACCGGCGACTGCATCGCGGATCTGCCGGTGATCGTGCTGCGTCACGACGAACGCAAGGGCAAGGGCGAGTCCCTGCGCGATGGCTTCCGCGAAGCGCGTCGTCGCGGCTTCAAAGGCGTGCTGACCATGGATGGCGACGGCCAGCATTCGGCCGACGACTTGCCGCGCCTGTTGGAGGCGGCCAATCGTCATCCCGGCTGCATCGTGATCGGCGCGCGCCTGCGCAAGCGCGCCTCGCAGCCGACCTACCGCCGGCTGGCCAACGAGTTCGGCGACTGGGGCATCGCCTGGGGTACCGGCTATCAGATCGCCGACAGCCAGAGCGGCCAGCGCTTCTATCCGGCTGAAGTGATGGCGTTGGACGATATCCCGGGCGAGGATTTCGTGTTCGAAGCCCAAATCGTGATTTCAGCCGCCCGCACCTTGGGCACGCGCTGCATCTCCGTGCCGATCGAATCGCGCTATCGTTGCGCCGGCGGCGATGAACAGTTCCGCGCCAGTCATTTCCGGCCGCTGCGGGATCTTTACCGCATCACCAGCCATATAGTGCTGCAAGCGCTGCGCTACGGCGGACTTGTCGCGGTCTACCGCAGCATCCAGGCCCACCCGCCGATCATCGACGACCCCAGCGGGGAATTCGGTGACCCGCCGGTTCCTTCCGAGATCAGGAAAACCGCATGAACAACGCAGCCGCCACCGATGTCGTGATTCTGGGTGGCGGGCTGGCGGGGTTGAGCTTGGCGATACAGTTGAAGCAGCGCGAACCGCAGATCGGCGTCATCGTGCTGGAACGGCGCGCACACCCGGTCCGCGAAGCCGCGTTCAAGGTCGGCGAGTCGACGGTGGAAATCGGCGCGCATTATTTCTCCAGCGTGCTCGGCTTCCGCGAACACTTGGAAACCGAACAGATCCGCAAGTTCGGTTTCCGCTTCTTTTTTTCCGAAGGCCGCAACGATATCGATCGCTGCACCGAGCTGGGCGTCAGCGAATTGTTGCCGGCGCCGTCGTGGCAACTGGATCGCGGCCGCTTCGAGAATTTCCTGGGCGAACAGGCGCGCGCGTTAGGTGTGGATTTCCGCGACGAAGCGCTGGTGCGCGGAATCGAGCTAGACGAAAAGGATCAACCGCATGCGGTGAGCTTCGAGCATGCGGGCGCGAGCACCACCCTGGCCGCGCGCTGGGTAGTGGATGCGGCCGGGCGCGCGGGACTGATCAAACGCAAGCGCGGACTCGCGCAGCCCAACGACCACGACGCCAATGCGGTGTGGTGGCGGGTGGATGGCTTCGTCGATCCCAACCAATGGTCCGACGACCCGCAGTGGCTGGCGCGTTGCACTCCACCGGATCGCTGGCGCTCGACCAACCACATGTGCGGACCCGGCTACTGGTTCTGGCTGATTCCGCTGGCGTCGGGCGCGCATTCGCTAGGCATCGTCTGCGACGCGAAGATGCATCCACTGGAAAGCATGAACACCTTCGACAAGGCGATGGCGTGGTTGCACGAGCATCAGCCGCAGGTGGCCCGCTCGCTTGAAAAGCCCGAGCACCGGCTGCAGGATTTCCTGTTCCTGCGCCACTTTTCCTATGGCTGCAAGCAGGTGTTCAGCGGCGACCGCTGGGCGCTGACCGGCGAGGCGGGACTATTCCTGGATCCGTTCTATTCGCCGGGCAGCGACTTCATCGCCATGAGCAATACCTTCATCTGCGACCTGATCGGCAAGGACCGCGCGGGGCAACAGTTCGCGCCTTATGCCGAGATCTACCAGCAGATGTACTTCTCGTTCTACGAGAACACGCTGACTCTGTACCAAGACCAGTACCCGTTGTTCGGCGACGCGCAGGTGATGCCGGTCAAGGTGATCTGGGACTACACCTACTACTGGGCGCTGCTGGCGCCGCTGTTCTTCGGCCAGCGGCTTACCGATATTTCGCTGATCGGGAAACTGCGGCCGCAATTCCTGCGTGGCCGTCAGTTGAACCTGGCGGTGCAAGCGCTGTTGCGCGAATGGGGCCAACGCAATACCGCGCCGCTGACGCCGGATGGCCGCTTCCTCAATCAGTACGACGTGGACTGGTTCCACGAGATGAATCGCGCGCTGCTGGATGAGTTGGACGATGCGGGCTTTCTGCAACGCATCGAAGACAACGTGGTGCGGATGGAGTGGCTGGCGCGGGAGATACTCGGGCGGGCGAGAGCTGAGCATCCGGAGATCGACAGTTACGGACTTGATGACTTGCTCTCGCAAAGAGATAACGACTCACCATCACTCTCCTCAGCCTGGTACGCCGACGCGGCCTAAAAATTTGGGTCGTCATCCCGGCGAAAGCCGGGACCCAACTTTCAGACAAGGATGTCTATGAAGCAACCCTGCGTTTACATGATGGCGAGCGGACGGAATGGCACGCTTTACGTCGGTGTCACTGCAAATCTCATCGCTCGCGTTTCCCAACACCGTGCGGGCGCTGTTGAAGGCTTTAGCAAGAAGTACGGCGTAACTTTGCTGGTGTGGTTCGAGTTCCATGAAACTATGACCGAGGCGATTGCGCGCGAGAAGCTGATTAAGAACTGGAAGCGTGTGTGGAAAAAAGATCTGATCCGGGCGTGTAATCCCTACTGGTTAGATCTATATCCCGGCATCGTCTAGTTGGGTCCCGGCGTTCGCCGGGATGACGACCTTAAAAGTTGTCGTCCGCGAACGGATCAACCCATCCCGCCATTGACCCCGATCACCTGCCCATTTATGTAGCCCGCATCGCTGCCGCACAAGAATGCGACCAGCGCGGCCACTTCCTCCGCCTTTCCCGCGCGTCCCGCCGGAACGATCTGCTTGATCGATTCGGCCGAAAACAGCTCCGAAGTCAGGCTGCCTTCGATCACCCCCGGCGCCACCACGTTGACGGTGATGTTGCGCGCGGCCATCTCGCGCGCGAGCGATTTCGAGGCGCCATGCAATGCGGCCTTGGCGGCGGCGTAATTGGTCTGGCCGCGGTTGCCCAGCACCGCGGCGACCGAGGACACGCTGACGATGCGTCCCCAGCGCGTGCGCGCCATCGGCAGCAGCAGCGGCTGGGTGACGTGGAAGAAACCGTGCAGCGAAACATCGATCACCCGCTTCCACTGCGCTTCGGACATGCCGGCCATGGGCGCATCGTCGTGGATGCCGGCGTTGTTGACGATCACTTGGATAGGACCGCCCCCGAGCAGAGTTTCGATCGCCGCGCGCGTCGCCTCGCCATCGGCAACGTCGAAGGCGACCGCTTCGGCACTTCCACCGGCTGCGCGGATCTCCGCGACCACTTCGTCGGCGCGCGCATGATTGGTGTTGGCGTGCACGAAGACATGCAGGCCGTCCACCGCGAGCCGTTTGCTGATGGCGCTGCCGAGATCGCCGCTTCCGCCGGTGATCAGCGCGCGCTTCCTTTCTTGATTCATCGGGTTGTCCGCAAGGATCCAGTGCGGCGATTGTGCATCACTCGCCCGCCTTCCCGCAGAAGCAGCGACCTACGCATCCCGCAGCATGACCGCCGCGCGGCCCTCGGCAAGAAGATCGCCGGCATGGTGGATGCGGAATGCGTACTGCTGGCTACCCTCGCCTTCGGCCAGTACCTCGGCTTCGCATTCCAGCGCCCCGGGCAGTGCGTCGATATAGGAAACGTGCAGCTGCACGCCGCGCAGCGCGACCAGCAGCCCGGGGCTCGCGTCACCGCCGTGCGCACGCGCACGCAAGCCGCCATGCACGGCCATAGCCTGAGCGCCGTATTCGCACAGATGGACGGCACGCAGCCTGTCTTGGGAACGCAGCGGATGCGTGGTCCTGCGATGGTTGTCGGCGCGCAGGGCGATCCGCCGCGCATCCCATTCCAGCACTTCGTCCCACAGGCACATGCTGCCCTTGTGCGGGATCATCGCTTCGATCTGCTCACGCGACAGCATCGGACGCCTCCACTACCGGTTGCCGCGATATCAGCAGCGCCAGCACGAAATTGGCGAACACGCCGATGGCCACTGTGCTGCCAATCGCGCGCAGCACCGGAATGGAGGACAGCGCCAGCAGGCTGAACACCAGCAGCGTCATCAGACTGCACACGATCAGCGCGTGCAGCGTGCGCAGCTGATCGGCGCGGTCGTCGCCGGCGTGATCGAAGAACAAGGCGTAATCCAGACCCAGGCCGGCGGCCAGGATCAGCGCGACCAGATGGAACAGATTCAATTCGACGCCCAGACCGCGCAGCACCGCCAGGATCAGCAGGGTCGTCAACGCCATCGGCAACAGCACCCGCAGCACGCGGCGCGGCTGGCGCAGCGCGATCCACACTGTGGCGGTAAGCAATAACGCGGCGACGGCGAGCGCTGCCAGCACGCGACTGCGGTAAGCGGCCACCAGCGATTCGGAAGCTTCCTTCAGGTCCAGCAATTGCGCGCCATTGGCCATAGCCACTTTCGCGACCGCAGCGGGATCCTGCAGGCCGTTCAACGACACCAGGGCGGTGGCATGATCGCCGCCGGGCAGCAGCAAGCCCGCGACGCTCGCCGCCAGCGGCGTGCCCTGCAGGTCGGCCCGGGTGAGTGCCGGCGCGCGCTTGGCTGCTTCGACGTCGACGAGGAAGGGATCGAAGGCATCGCTGTTGAAGGGAGAATCTTCCAGCACCGTTGCCAGCATCGCTTGCAGGCGATCGCGCGTCGGCAATGCTTGCTGGCGCGCACGCTGCGTCTGCGCGCTGGGCAGGTAGCGCGCGGCCAAGTCGTAACCGGCCAGCGCGCGCGTGGCGACCAGACCATCCAGCGCGGGCCGTAAACGTTCCGAGGCCTGCAGGACCTGGTCTTCGGTTTTTCCCGCGAGCGTGAGCACGTAGCGCACATCCGGCGCGCCCAGTTCATCGCGCAGCACCGCGTCGCTGGCCAGCGCATCCGCAGGCACCGGGGTGAGCTTGGAGAGGTCGTTCTGCCAGAACCGGCCAGGCGCGAGCGCGATGATACCGAGCGCGACCACAGCCACCAACACCAGCGACCCCTTCGGACGCGGCAAGTGCGCGATGCCCCGCCACACCTTCGCCAGCGCGCGCGAATCGGCGAAGTCGCGCGGCGCCGGGTCTATCAAGGCCGGCAGCAAGAAACGCGTGCTGATCGCCGCGGCGCCCAATCCGGCGATGGTGAATACGGCCAACTGCTTCAAGCCGTCCACACCGGAGAACAGGAAAGTGACGTAGGCGATGCAGGTGGAGGCCACCCCGGTCGCCAGCGTCGGCCATAACGAGCGTGCGTTGGCCCAGGGGGACATGCCCGGTCGCTGATGGCTGAAAAGGTGAATCGGATAGTCCTGCACCACGCCGATCAGGGTGAAGCCGAAGGCGACGGTGATGCCGTGCACGCCGTCGAACAGCAATACCACTGCGCCCAGCCCAGCCAGCCCGGCGGTGGCCAGCGGCAATGCGCCGAGGATCGGCATCTTCCAACTGCGGTACGCAAAGCCCAGCAGCAAGATCAGTCCAATCGTATCGACCATGCCGATCCACTGCGCTTCGGCGGCGGTGCGTCCGCCGATCTCGACCGAGAACGCGCCGGGGCCGGTCAGCGCCAACTTGCTGCGCGTGCCGGCGGCGATCTTGTTGAAGTCCGAATGGATGGCGTCGACCGCCGCCTGCTGGCCGGTGGGATCGAAACCCGCCGCTCGCGTCTGCGCCACCAGCAGGGCCTTGTCTCCGGTGCGATCGAACCAGACGTCATTCGAACGTTGCGGTGCGTTGGCCGGTTGCCAGCGCTCGGCCAGTTTCAGCGTTTCCAAAGTCGGGTCGGAAGGCAGCAGCGGTTCGATCAACGAGGCGGCCGGCGAGCCGAGGTCCTGCACGCGCGCATCGAGTTCTTCGCGCAACAGCGCTTCATCGAGCGGTCGCGCATCGAAAGTGTCGGTCAGAAGATAACGATACGGACGCAGCCGTTCCGGAATCGCATCCAGGCTGGCATCGCCGCCGTTAGCGACCAGCGCGAACTCCGGACGCGCCGCCAAGGCGCTGCGCAGCGCCTGCGATTGCGCGGCGAGGGTCGGCGCATCGGTTCCGGAGATCGACATCAGCAGCAGACGCGAACCCGGGCCTTCACCCAACTCGTCGATCAGCAGCTTCTGCGCCGGCGTCTCGGCCGCCGGCATGAACTTGCGCAGGTCGCCGCTAAGTTGCAGCCGCTGTGTAATGGCCCATGCGGCCAGCGCCAGCACCGCCAGCCACAGCAGGGCCAGCACGATGCGGCTGCGCGCCGACAGCGGACGCTCCGATAGCATCAGCGCGCGGCGCCCGCGCGGCACAACGCGACCAACGCATCGGCGGAGCTTGCTTTGGCGGCGTCGTTAGCGGCGCCCGCGAGCAGCGTGCGTTGCAGATCACCTTTGAGCGGGCGGGTTTCGATGCAGCGCAACTCAGCGCCGCGCCCGTACAGGGTGATGTCGCGCACGCTGCCTTTCATTTGCGCGCCGAGCGGCGCGAGCACCAGCGTCCATTGCTGGCGCGTGCCTTGCGGCGTGAGTCGATAGTGTTTCTCGAGCGAGGCGCGGTCGCCCGACAGCAATGCACCGAAGCTGGCCTGCAAGCCCGCCAGTTCCGGCACCCGCGAAAGCGAGAATTTGCGCGGCGCCTTGCCGGCACGGGCGATCGTCGCCTCGCCGTTGCGCAGCGTGGTGGTTTCCGCATACGGCGAGCGCACCGCGCGCACCAGCGTGTCTGGGTCGGGGCGCCGATATTCGCCCTCGATACGCAGCGGCGCTTTCAGCATGGCCGAACCGCGCAGCTCCACGAAGGCGGTGCGCATCGGCGCGGGCCGCGCCAGCTTCTGCAAGATCCAGCCGGCATCAACCGGAATGACCGCGTCGGCCTCAGGGGCTGCGGCGCACGGCAACACGGCGCTGCACAGCAGCATCAGCATCGGCATGATCGATCGCCACGATGCGCGGCGCGTCGGCCGGAGATGGCGTGCTGCCTTCATCTTCATTGCCCCAGAAGTCATAGAAATTGAACCAGTTATAGGGTGCGGCACGGGCGTGATGCTCCAGCCTGGAGGCGTAACGCTGGATGAGCGAGAGTACGGCCTGAGCGCGCTGTTGCCGCGGCACGGCGATGCTGTCGCTGAAACTCTCGAACGCCAGGTGGTAGCGACGGCCATCCAGATACAGGCCGAAAGCCAGCACCACTGGCACTTTCAACGCGGAGGCGATCAGCCAGGGCGCGGTCGGGAAGGGGGCATCGCGACCCAGGAACTGTGCGTTCAAGGCAGGCTCGCCGGGGCGCGCACGATCCACCAGCAGCGCGACCAGCGCGCCTTCGTCGGTGGCCTGCTTGATCGCCATGGCGATCGACGGGCCATCCTGGCCGGCATCGATCACCCCAGCGGCGATCTCGGGATTCAGCGCATCCAGCAGCTGGGTCATCGCCGGGTTGTGCGCCCGGTCCAGCACCACGCGGATCTTATAGTCGGGGCGCCGCTGCGCCAGCACCCGCATCACCTCGAAGCTACCCAGATGCGAGCCGAACAACAGCGCGCCCTGGCGGCGGTCCAACACCTCGTGCAGTTCCGGCAGTCCGGTGATGCCCACGTCGAAACCGTTGAAGCGTCCGCCGAGCAGAAAGACGCGATCCAGGATGGTCGCGGCGAAGGTATGGATATGCCTAGCCACCGCCCACAACTCCGCCCTGTGCCCCAGCACGCGGGTCAGGTAGGTGCGCGAGGCGCGCCGCTCCGGGCCGCGCACCAAGAGGAAATAAAGAGTGATGGGATACAGGAAGGCGCGGGCGACGCTGCGCCCGCCGTGGCGCGCAATGCCGCGGATGAGCCAGATGGCGAAACGGCCGCCGCCTTCCGGACGCTGTTTCCAGTTCGCGCTCATGCGGCGTCCCACGCTTCGGCCACGATCTCGCCGCTGGCCAGCAACTCATGCTCGCGTAATACCCGGAAACGCCAGCGCGGCGCTTCGCCCAGCAGCTCCACCGATGCAGGTTCATCGGGCAACAACGGTTTGAGGAATTTGACCTGTGGCAGGCGCAGCGGCGGCAGCGGGCCGTGGTCTGTCTCGATGGCCTCGAGCACCCGATCCAGAAGCACGACGCCTGGAACGATCGGCCGGCCCGGAAAATGCCCAGGCAAGCTCGGATGATCCGCTGGAATGATGAACTGCATACCGCATTTTCTCGACTGTCCCCTGCACACAAGGATACCGGAGGGCATGCTGAACGCGGCGGGTCTAGCTGGGGCGACGCTTTAGAAGGCTTTGGCTTTGTTCCCTCAGTCCCGTGAGGCGCGGCAAGCAGGTCGGGATAAACCCCGCAGGGGCGGCGCACATGGATGTGCGCCGTTTCCGGAGGCGCAGGAGGCGCCTTACGGAAATTCCCGGCCTGCTTGCGGACCCCACGGCTTCATCGCGGGGCGCGACGTTAGGGCGGCTTTCTTTTGGTTACTTTTCTTTGCCGTTCAAAGAAAAGTGATTCGCGCAACGCGCGAACGATTTGCTTTGATTGCTTTGATCGGATGGACTGCGCCAAGAGCGCCCCCATCCGCCTTCGGCACCTTCCCCCGTAAACGGAGGAAGGGTTTCGTTTGAGAAGGTGCGCAGCGCGAAACGCTCTTTCTTTCGAAGCAAAAAGTAAAGATCAAGGCAAGATCAAGAGCACCCCTCCTCAATCCTCCCCTGCGCTGCGCGCAAGGGAGGAGGCAAGAGCCGAAGCCGGGCGCGCTCAGCGCATCAATTCATTCCAGAACCGCGGTCCCAACCGCGCCATCTGCTGGAGGAACTGGCCAACATTGCGATAGGGCCGATGCGGAAAACGCCGCTTGCGCAGCCAGTACTCCACAGTGAAGAACCCCCCGACGATGCCGTAGTTCAGCACATTGGCGAACAGCGACCATTGTTCGTCGGTGACCGAGACGGCAGGCGTATGGCCGAACTGGTGCAGCACGCCGCTAGGCACCGCGCACAACGCCAACAACAGATTCAACAGCGCCAGCACCGTCAGCATCGCCGCCCAGGCCACCGTCAGCTGGCGGGTGTAAACGTACAACTCCGGAGTCATCGGCATGGACGCCTGCGCATATAGACCTTCCACGATGCGCGTGATGAGAGGCACCCGGCCGCCGTACAAAGTGCGTCCGAACAGCCACGCCACCAAGGCGATGAACATCACCGGCGGCGCCAGCAGCGGCATCAGCGCATAACGCGACTGCGAGATCCACCACAGTCCCAGCAAACACAGGCCCAGCAGCGACAACGCCCACACGCGGCGCTTGAGCAACGGTTCCAGCAACAGCAGCAACACGATATCGGCCAGGGCCAGCGCTGCCCAGGCGCCATCGCCACGGGCGCTGGCCAGATGGGCGAGTACCGGATAGGCCAGGGCCAGCAACACCCGCAACCCCATCAGCACCCCTCCGGAAACCTCCGGAGCGACCAGCGCGGGGTCAGGCGACCTTATTGGCTTCGACATGCGCCGACAGTGCACGCAGCGACGCGAAGATGCGACGGTTCTCGTCGCTGTCCGAACGCAGTTGGAACCCGTATTTCTTGCTGATCGCCAGCGCCAGCTCGAGCGCATCGATCGAATCCAGGCCTAGACCGGTATTGAACAGCGGCGCCTCCGGATCGATCGCGCCGGCCTCGATATCCTCCAGGTTCAGGCTTTCGACCAGCAGATCGGCGAGTTCGCGTTCGGCGGCGGTTTGCGTGGGCATCCAGTGACTTCCGTGAGTAACAGGGGCGACACGATCCGGCATCCGTGCCCGCTTGGCAACCGGTGGCGGCGATGGCTAGCCGCAAGGCCCGAGTTATCATGCTCGCCTGTTCTCGACGAACGACGTATATGGTTCAGCCAGGATGACCCAAGCCGACCCTGCAAGCGCACAGCCCCGCCCGGAGCCACCGGCCGCGGCATCGTCGGCCCCGGTCCCTGCAGCCGTCGATGTCCTGGTGATCGGCGGCGGGCCGGCCGGCACCACCGCCGCGACCGTGCTCGCCCGCAAGGGCTGGCGAGTGGTTTTGCTGGAAAAAGGCGTGCACCCGCGTTTCCATATCGGCGAATCGCTGTTGCCCATGAACCTGCCGATCCTGCAGCGCCTGGGCGTGCTGGAGCGGGTGAAGGAAATCGGCGTATTCAAGCCGGGGGCCGATTTCCCTCTGCAGGACAACGCCAACAGCATCAATGTGTTCAGGTTCGACCGAGCGCTCAACCCAGTTTTCCCCCACGCCTACCAAGTCAAACGCGAGGAATTCGACCACCTGCTGTTCCAGAACGCGCTGGACAACGGGGTGGACGCGCGCATGCAGGTGACGGTCGAAAAGGTGGAGTTCGGTGCCGATGGCCGTCCGGGCACGGTGCAAGCGCGCACGGTCGAAGGCGAAACGCTGGCGTTCGCGCCGCGGTACCTGGTCGATGCCAGTGGCCGCGACACTTTCATGGGCGGCAAGCTGAAACTGAAAAAGAAGAATGCGCTGCATCAGTCGGCGGCCATCTTCAGCCACTTCCGCGGCGTGACCCGCCGCGAGGGCGCCGATGCGGGCAACATCACCGTCGAACGTTTCCCCTATGGCTGGATGTGGCTGATCCCGCTGCGCGGCGACGTGATGAGCGTGGGCGCGGTGTGTTTCCCCGAATACCTGAAACAGCGCCGCGGCGACAACGAGTCCTTCCTGATGCAGACGCTGGAGGCGACTCCGTCGGTGTGGTCGCGCATGCAGCAGGCCGAGCGCATAGCGCCCGTTCACGTCACCGGCAACTACTCCTACACCTGCACGCAGATGACCGGGCCGGGCTGGGTGATGGTGGGCGACGCCTATGCCTTCATTGATCCGGTGTTTTCCTCGGGCGTCTACCTGGGCATGAACAGCGGCGAACACGCCGCCAGCGTGGTTGATGGCGCGTTGCGCGATCCGGCCAGCGAAGCGGCGTTGCAACGGGCCATGGAAAAACGCCTGAAGCGGGGCCTGAAGCACTTCTCGTGGTTCATCTACCGCTTTACCACGCCGGTGATGCAGCGCCTGTTCGCCAACCCGCGCAACGATTTCCAGATCGAACAAGCGGTGATCTCGATGCTGGCCGGCGACGTGTTCGACAACCGGCCCGTGCTGCGGCGACTGCGCTTGTTCCGCCTGATCTACGCCTTCAACGCGCTGCAGCTGGCGCCACGCGCGTTCCAGGGTTGGCTGCGGCGCAAGCGGCAGGTGCGCGAAAGTTTCGGCGGGGACACCCTGCAGGAAGGCAATCCGTGAGCCGGCCGATGACCTCGATGCCTGCCGCGACCCCGCATCACGCACGGCTGGAAGTGGACTATGTGGCCGCCGATTCGCCCGCCGACTTGCTGGCGGGCGATGACGTGCTCGCGGTACTGGGTTTCGGCAACGACGCGCCGTACAGCGACGATCCGCGCTACCTACGCGTACCGCTACAGCCGCACGGCGCCGCGCCGTTCGAGGTGTGGCGCGCCAACGCCCCGGTCACTTGCGGCCACGACGGCGACATCGCCTGGTCCACCGACGGCCAGCTGCTGTTCGGCGCGATCGAGAGCGACGAGAGCGTAATCGGCATCGAGGCCGCGGCCGATATCGCTTACGCGCAACTGATCGATTTCGTGCGCCGCAGCGATACTCCGCAACTGCTACGCATCTGGAATTACCTGGATGCCATTACCTTGGGCGATGGCGATGCGGAACGTTATCGCCAGTTCTGCGTCGGTCGCGCGCGCGGCATGGGCGACTTCGACGCCTCGCGCCTGCCCGCCGCCACCGCCATCGGCCGCTGCGACGACGACCGCACCATCCAGATCTACTGGCTGGCCGCGCGCGAAGCCGGCACTCCAGTAGAGAATCCGCGCCAGGTCAGCGCTTATCGCTATCCGCGCCAGTACGGCCAGCAATCGCCCAGTTTCGCCCGCGCCATGCTGCCGCCGCCGGGCGGGACGATGCCGCTGCTGCTGTCGGGTACGGCCAGCGTGGTCGGGCACGCTTCGCAGCACGTGGGCGAACTGTTGGCGCAGATCGAGGAGACCTTCGCCAACTTCGACGCATTGCTGAGCGCGGCACGCTTGCGCGCGCCGTCACTGCCGGCGCAATTCGGATCCGGCACGCGGTTGAAGGTGTACGTGCGCGACCGCGCCGACCTGCCAGTGGTGGCGCAGGCGCTCGACCAGCGTTTCGGCGACCGAGTGCCGCGGCTGCTGCTGCATGCGGCGATCTGCCGGCGCGAACTCAGCATGGAAATCGACGGCGTACACGGGTAGGTCGGGGCTACGCCCCCGACGCAGAGAATCCGGACATGCGTGCGTCGGGGGTGTCGTCTATGGCCCCAACATCCGCAACAACTCCGCGCGCGGTAGTTTGCCGGTTTCGCTGCGCGGCAGCGCCGGCACCCGCTTCAACGGCCGCGGCAGAAACACCGGATCGATGCTCTCACGCAACGCCGCCAGAATCGCGGCCTCCTCCAGCTCGGGAGCGACGACCAGCGCGGCCACGCGCGCCACGCCACGGTCGCCGGTGGCGTCCAGTTGCAGCATCACCCCGTCGACCACGCCGGGAATGGCGAGCAGGCGCCGGGTCAGGTCGCCCAGCGAGGCCCGCTTGCCGGCGATTTCCAGTAGGTCGGCCTGGCGGCCCCGCAGATGGAAACGGCCGTCGCTCTCCAGTTCCACCAGATCGGCCAGCGCCACCGGCAACGGCAAATGAGCGGCGTAGATCAGAGTGCCGTCGGGCTTGGGGTGCAGGTGCACGCCGGGCAACGGGGTCCACGCGACCTCGCGAGCGGTACGGCGGCGCGCGATGACGCAGGTTTCGGTGGAACCGAAGACTTCACGCACCTCGCAGCCGAAGCGCGCCTCGGCCGCCGCCGCCAGCTCCTGCGAAAGCGGCGCGGTGGCCGAAACGATTCCGCACAACGGCGGCAACTCCACGCCGGATTCGACTAGCGCCCGCAGATGCACGGGCGTGGTGGCCAGCAATCGCGGCTCTGGCGTTTCCGCTAGCACGCGCGACACGTCATCGGGGAAGAAGGGGCGCCCGGTATGCAACCCGGCCGGGCCCAGCAAGGGCAACAGCACCGACAGCTCCATGCCGTACATATGTTGCGGCGGCACGGTGGCCACCACGTAGGGCATCGCATGTCCCTGCCACAGGCTTTCCAATGCGGCGCGGTTCTGTCCGGTGCTGGCGCGGAAGGCCGACCAGGTCTTGGGATTGGGCCTGGGCTCGCCGGTACTGCCGGAAGTGAAACCGATAGCCACGATCGCAGCCTCATCGATCATCGGAATGCCGCCCTGCAATTCCGGCAGCACCGCAGGCAAGATCCAGTGTCCCGGGGGCACCGCCGCCAGCAAGCCGTCGCCCACGCTGTAGCTTTCCGGATACTGCGCCAGCACGTCGGTCACCACTTCCGGCGCGCGCGAGGGCGGCATCAGGGTGACCTGCCCGCGCAGCGCGACCGCACAAAAGGCCACCAGAAAACGGTAGCGGTCTTCGCACAGATTCACTGCATGGCTTCCGGCCGGCAGGATCGCCGCGACCCCGCGCACTTGGGCCATGAACGTCTCCAGATCCATACGCTGCCGGCCGTCCAGGGCCACGGTGCGATCCCCGTTGCCCACGACCAGCGGTTGCCGCGCGGCCGATCCGATAGGTGTTTTGACGACTGCCGACATGGTGCTGCGATCTCCCTGGTGACGGTACGGGCTTCCCTGGATGCGGTTCGCCTTGTTTGCATGCGCATCGATCAACGACGGGCAGATTGTGTCGGAAATCACGGTCTTAAGGAATTGCACCCCGACCGGGGCATGACCACTGGCCGGGTCGTTCGCGCTAAGGCGACTGGTAACCTTGCGGATTCGCGTATGCCACGGAAACCCTATGCGCCCCCGCCTGAACGCCCTGCTGCTCGCCTTTCCCCTCGCCTTCGCCGGCATCGCCGCCGCGCAAGACGCCCCGTCCCTGACCATCGAACAGGTTATGGCCGACCCCGACTGGATCGGACCGCCCGTCGAGGCCGCCTGGTGGGCATGGGATGGCAAGCATGTGCAGTACCAGCTCAAGCGCCAAGGCAGCCCCATCCGCGATACGTTCCAGCAATCCATCACTGGCAGCGCCGCGCAGCGCGTAGGCGATGGCGAACGCGGCACCCTGGATGCGGACAAACCCGTCTACGACTCGCAGCGCCAGCGCATGGCGTTCGTGCGCAACGGCGACGTGTTCGTGCGCGACCTGCGCAGCGGCGCACTGACCCAGCTGACGCGCAGCAACGATGACGACACGCAACCGCAGTTCGCTGCCGATGGCGGAGTGATCTGGCGCGTGGCCAACCAGTGGTATCGGTGGAACCAGAGCGAAGGCGTGAGCCAAGCGGCCATCGTCAAGGCTGAAAAGGATCCCAACACCAAACCCAAGCCGGATGCGCTGCGGGAACAGCAGTTGCGCACCATCGAGACCCTGGCCCGCGACAAGGCCCAACGCGATGCCCTGCAAGCGCAAAACGAAAGCTGGCGCAAAGCCGACCCCAGTCGCGCACCGGCGCCGGTCTATCTGGGCGACGAAGTGCAGATCATGCAAAGCGCGCTGTCGCCCGATGCCCGCTGGCTGCTGGTGGTAACACAGAAGAAAGGCGCCGATGCCGGCCAGGCCGGCAAACTGCCGCGCTATGTGACCGAATCGGGTTATGAGGAATTCCAGGAGGTGCGCACTCGCGTGGGCCGCAATGCGCCGCTGCCGCAGGCGCTGTGGTTGGTGGATCTGGCGAACGCGAGCGCGCGTGAACTGAAGTTCGATGCCTTGCCTGGCATCGCCGACGATCCGCTGGCGGCATTGCGCAAAGCCGCAGGCAAGGACCCGTTAAAAGGCAACCGCGACGTGCAGGTGGCGACCAGCGGCGACAACGGCGACGGCGCCACCCTTCGCTGGAGTGCCGATGGCCGCAATGTCGCGGTGATGGTGCGCGCCATCGACAACAAGGATCGCTGGATCGCCAGCGTGGACTTGAGCGGCGGCAAGCTGCAGCCGCGCCACCGTCTGACCGAGACCGCCTGGATCAATTGGGGTTTCAACGATTTCGGCTGGCTCGACGACAACCGCACCTTGTGGTTCCTGTCCGAGCAGTCGGGCTATTCGCATCTGTACACGCAGCGCGACGCCGATAAACCTAAACAGCTCACCTCGGGCCAATGGGAAGTTTCATCGCCGGTTCCGGCCACCGAGGGCGGCTTCTTTTTCCTGTGCAACCGCAAGACGCCCGGCGCCTACGAGATCTGCCGCGTCGACAGTGGCAAGGTGCGCGAGCTAACCGCGCTCGGCGGAGTCGAGGATTTCACCCTCTCCCCGGACGGATCGAAACTGCTGCTGCATCGCTCCGGCAGCTATCTGCCGTCGCAACTCGCCGTTGTCGACAGCAAGGGCGGCGATGCGGAAACCCTGACCGATACGCGCACCCCCGCGTTCAAATCGCGCGCATGGATCGAACCTGAGTTCGTGCAGGTACCTTCGCAGCACGGCGCCGGCAGGGTGTGGGCGAAGTACTACGGACCGGCGACATTGGATCCGGGAAAACGCTACCCGATCGTGATGTTCGTGCATGGCGCCGGCTACCTGCAGAACGTACACGAACGCTACCCTGCCTATTTCCGCGAGCAAATGTTCCACAACCTGCTGGTACAGCGTGGCTACATCGTTCTCGATATGGACTACCGCGGCAGCGAAGGCTACGGCCGCGATTGGCGCACCGCGATCTACCGCAACATGGGACATCCGGAACTCGACGACTACCTCGACGGCCTGGACTGGCTGGTGGCCAGCAAGCAGGGCGACCGCGACCGCGCCGGCATCTACGGCGGCTCCTACGGCGGCTTCATGACCTTCATGGCGCTATTCCGCGAACCCGGCAAGTTCAAGGCCGGCGCGGCCCTGCGTCCGGTGGTGGACTGGACCCAGTACAACCACGAATACACCAGCAACATCCTCAACACGCCCGACCTGGACCCCGAGGCCTACCGCAAATCCTCGCCCATCGAATACGCGGCCGGCCTGCAGGATCACTTGCTCATCGCCCACGGCATGATCGACGACAACGTGTTCTTCCGCGATTCGGTGGTGCTCACCCAGAAACTCATCGAACTGCACAAGGACAATTGGGAAATTGCGCCCTACCCGCTGGAACGCCACAGCTTCACCCGTGCCGATTCCTGGCTGGACGAATACAAACGCGTGCTCACGTTGTTCGAGGAAACTTTGAAGTGAGTCCGTCTGAAGTGAGTCCGTCTGAAATGAACCTACCGCCGCCCATTCCCGAATCCACGCGTCCCAGCAACAGCTTCGTAACCGTGCTGGCCTGGATCTCGATCGCACTGGCATTGCTTGGCGTGCTCTATGGCCTAGTGCAGACGGTGATGGGACTGGTGATGCCGCAGGACTATTACCTGCGCATGCTCAATCCGTACGGCGGCGAGCTTCCGCAGTTGCCGCCGCTGATGCATTGGATCTACACGCACACCCTGCTGATGGGCCTGCTGATGATGGTGCTATCGGCGATCTTCCTATGGGTGTCCTGGGGCGTACTGAAACGGAAGGAATGGGGCAGGATCGGGTTCATCGCGATACTGGTACTCGGCGCGCTGTGGCAGTTCGTCTGCGTGCTGGCCCTCCCGCAATTCATCGAAGG
>Ga0307513_10002678_pt1 | contig 24531 bp, 23 predicted proteins | sample 15_EM_MG_FD_202174 | JGI IMG/M metagenome (GOLD analysis project Ga0307513, IMG submission 202174) | Populus trichocarpa ectomycorrhiza microbial communities from riparian zone in the Pacific Northwest, United States - 15_EM | ecosystem: Host-associated > Plants > Roots > Unclassified | place...
GTCCCAACAAGCTAAGAGAACACCCATTACCCGAACCCGTCGGCACAGGAGCGAGGGGGATGGCAAATGCCGCTCGGGGGTTCTCGTGCTCCGCAAATCCGTTGAAGATTTCGTGTGCGAGACCATCACCAGAGATGATAACGATCGCGTCATAACCCAAGGAGATTTCCCTTGCGATCTCTGTCGCGTGGTTCCGGTGTGTGGTGACTGGATGGATGGATAAATCAGAACGGTTCTGTTCGCGTTTTCTGGATCAACTGACAGGTCACGTCCAAGGTGCATTTGCCGTAGTCGAGAATGGGTTTTACGACGTGATCGAAGAGCTTCACGCTCATACCCTACAGATTTTGGAACGTGTGGTGAATCGGCTGGGTGTTGAAACTCGAGATCCACCTGCTCTCCGTGGATGGATCGCCAGGCACTCGGAGTTGGAGATGGGATAGATGCCTCACCTTTCCGGAGAATGGGTTGACGAGCACCCTCAGGTTCCTGCTTCGTTTAACGTCTGCGGGCAAAGTTCATCGGTGGTCCCAAAGGCTTGGTGTCGAGATCGCACCTTTATAAGCAATGTTCAACAAGTCTTCAACCCACTCGGCTGCTTCCCCCACCGTGCTCCCCTGTAACCTAGCCTTGATACACACCGTCCGAGCATTCTTCTTCTTCTTTTCGACGAATGATACGGTCAACGTGTCCTCCGAGAGTTCAGCCCAAATGACGTGATAGACCGTCGTGGCATGCTTCCGCCTTCCTGGACGCGACATTGCCTCAGCACGAGAAACAAGAGCAGCTAAATCCGACGAACCTGTTCCATCGGGTTTGATAGATGTGACCGTGAAGGAAATGTCTGAGAATGCGAGGGTGAGAAGTTCGGGGCCCCGTCGGGCGGTTAGTGCGCGGTTGGTGTCCGGCTCCGTTTCCGGTTCGAGGGGAGTGTAGGAAGAGCCAAAGTCGAAGCAACCGCAGGATGCGTCTAGCGTGTCGCCGGCCATCGTAGGTTCGGATTCAGAGCAGGTGGAGGTTGGGGAACAGGCCGTAGGCGTTCCAGCCGGACGCCAGTGCTGTAAGGTCGACTGTGCACCGGAAGCGGGTCAACCGCACGACGGCTAGCCGCCAGCCTTACGTCCATCGGCCACCTCGGCCGCCCACAACACTCATCGACTGTTGGCTCGGTCTGGAAATCATCGACATTTCCCCGCACAATAGAGGTACGGCCAACCTATCGCGACCTCGATTCGTGGTAGACAGCAACGGTCATGATCTAGTGTGGTCCAGCGAACCTTGCTCCTCTATACCCTCCCCTTCCAAGCTACGTCCTCTCTGTTCCAGTTCACCTTGTCCCTCAGCATGAAAGTTTCCTTCGGTCGTGGTCGTCTTGTCTCCTGCACCTCGGTTTCCCGTGTTGCTCTGACACCCGTCAAACAGCCTTCAGGTCGTTTCACGCGCTGTTCACCGTATACGAAACCTCTGCGTCCTTGGTCCAAGACACCACACCAATTTTCATGGAAGCGGGCCGTCAGATGAGGAACGTTCAGTGGCGGATGGCGGGTAAGGGTTTTCCAAGAGGCAACGATGCTCCGGAGAGATGTGGATTCCGCTGTTTAGTTACACAGCTCCGACGAACAGCATCGGCGAAAATGTAAACGGAAAAATCTCTTGTTCAACGGGGGCGATATGAAACCAGGGCATGGCGTAAATGTCATTATGATATTCAGAACGTTGTAATACGTTTCCCTGCCGGTCCACCGAAAAGACCCGAGTAGTTCTCCAGGCAAATTCGAAATTTCTGGGGCTACGGGGAGAGTGTGGGGAGACACGGCAGCGGGGTAGGAGTTAGTGTACAAACCGAGTGGTTGGTCGAACTAATGCCGAGCATTCCAAACAGATCACAGGCACGGGAGAGGCAGAGCACACACGAAGGTCGAGTGGGATTCTGTACGTGTCCGTGTATGCCATCAGTAAGCAGAAAAGGATAAACCTAGGAGGCGTACGGGCAAGAACCTTCATCGATTCCCCGCACACCTCCAGCAGCACCCTCTTGAGTTCCTGTACTGTCCTTTTGCTCGCGGGAAGGGGTAAAAGTAGATTGAGAGAAGAAGACCACCATGGTAAATCGTCTTAGGGCATCGACAGCCGAAGCCATCTCCTTGAAGTATTGAAGACCTGCGTATAGGGCCCCGCGGCGACGGTGAGTACCGGGGAGGAGAGAAAGGGGGTCGATGACCATCAGGACCAATCCTGATCCATACCAGGCGATCCGCAGCCTACACATTTTTTGAGCTTCGTTCAGCCTCAAGAGCTGCGATGAGGGTAGCCGTCCCCTCTAGGGAGGGGAGGGCGTGGGAAACTCCCAGTGGCGGACAAAACGCTTGTTCAACCAATTTCCTCGCGAGACCGCTGAACATTTCTCTTCACCCACCCCTCTCTTTTGCCGGAACGATCTCAGAGTCTTGATGAATCCCCTCTCAACTCGTGACTTCTACTTCGCTGACCCGGATGCGGAGTATCCGGATGTATATCGACCTGGAGGATACCACCCGGTGCACCTCGGAGACGTCTACTGCCAGAGGTACAGGGTGATCCACAAGCTTGGTTTCGGTAGCTATTCTACTGTTTGGCTCGCACGCGACCTCCAATCAACCGCTCAGACGTAAGTTATTGTCGTCGTGGATTCCGGTCCATTATTGTGCGACTATTCGTCGCAACGAGCTCCAGCCCCTAACAATCCCTCTATGATGTAGCCGATACGTCACCCTCAAGTTCGCCATTGCTGAGCTCACTGGTAAGAGCAACGAGCTTAGGATCCATCGTCACCTTGCGTCCCAGTCAGGGACACACCCCGGGTCTGATCGCGTCCTCGCCCTCTTGGACCATTTCAGGGTGCAAGGCCCAAACGGAGAACATGACGTGCTGGTGTTCCAAGTTGTTGGGCCTCATCTGGAAGATATGTTCAACAGCGACCAGACCACGATGCAACAAAATATCAAGTCTCTCGCTCATCAAATCGTGCTCGGAACCTCTTTTCTACACGATTGTGGTGTGGTTCACGCAGGCGAGTCAATAGATCTATCAACAGATTCGAACAACGGCTCATGGATGTGACCTAGACCTGCACAAAGGCAACATCGCGTTCGAGATCCCCGATCTCGACGGAAAATCCGAGGAAGAGGCGATAAGAACCTTGGGCCGACCGGAATGCGTACCGGTGTTTGCCCGAGACCAGTTGCATCAGACCGATTCGCTTCCTAAATACGTGGTTTTCCCTGGGAGCCTGGTAAAATGCGTCAAGCGAGATGAGATCCGGATAAAAATCATCGACTTGGGAGAAGGTTCTTCGTGGTGGTCTCAATCGCGTTGCCGAGTATTAAGCCCCCGCAGCATTCTTCAGCACAGAACCGTCTCAAATCCTCCACAGTCCATACCAAGTCCGGGCGCCGGAGGTCATATTCAACCATCTCTCAACGTCGCTCAGGATTGAATTTGGAACGCAAGTAGATGTTTGGTCGATAGGGTGTCTGGTACGGCTCTCCAAAATCGACGTGGCTCTGTCGGACTGAAATTATGAGAAGATCTATGAACTAGCAACATCGGGTTCTCTGACAGGATATGCAGACAGCGATGCGAGAGCACTGCGCGAACTGGTGACGATTCTTGGGCCTCTTCCTGAGGAATGGATAGCGTCGTTAGGTGCGGAAACTCACGGCTAGAAGGTTCCGATTTTTATGGTGTCTGCAGAAACGTCGTATTCCGACCCTACCGATGCTCCCCTTGAAGAGAACGTCCGATCTGGCTCGACGGTTGATGACGTACCCGGATTGATTGCGTTGCTTCAGTGGATCCTTGTGTATGACCCACTACGACGACCGGATACGCCAGCTCTCTTGAACCACCCGTGGTTTATGGGCTCACCAGGTCCGGATACCTCGCCTGGATCTGTACCGGACATCAGCAATCCCATCCCCTCCGTTGCTCGGCAAGAAGGCGATCGGCTCGGTTTTGGAGTGGATCTTGATTCGATTTTGAGTCGAAGCGTTTAGCTCTCCGTTGAAAGTCTTCTACCCGACTCGCTTACTCGGCAAGCACACCATTGATGGAGTGAGATGTGGCTAGGGTGCTGTACACTCTTCTTGGGATCTATTCTACCTCACGGCACAAGACCTCTTCTGTGTTAATCATTACCGTTACTGTACCCTGTAAATCCCACATAGTTTCCAGTCAAATGAGACTAAACATCGAGGACTCGGGATTGAGAACGGGACGATACAGTTGCGTCTCACTGCTAGATCAACGATTAACAACCAAGTGCAGATGGGGATGAGCAGTCGCGGGAAATCTAACCGACGATGATGGAACGTGACGCGTGACGTGTGAAGCCAATCCTCATCCTTGTCCACGATCTCCGTGCGGCGTGCACGCACGGACGACTTCCCAACTCTATCCGCCCTCTGCTTTGTCTTCTACCTTTGCGTTTGCCAAGCGAAAGCGTTGGGCCGACCTACTCATCATCTGACCAAAGCAACTATCCTTGTCCTCTCGACCTGACACAGGGAGGTAAATTCGAATGTCAAAGGGGCGCGGGGGGCGTGAAACCAAAACGGCCAGGTGGATTTCCGGGACTCCTGGGAGGGCGTCAACTGGAGGGACACAAATCCACAGCATTCGGGCCACAAATCCCGACCCAGCATTCCAACCGGTACGTGCCTGAGTACGGGGACTATTCATAAATGTAGCTCCGGGTGTCCCTCATTCATCCCTCCGCTCTACAGACCCCCGCGCCCGCACCGCAAACCGTCGGGATGCCGAATTTCTCCCAGACGTCCACCCTCTCCCGGAACGCCCAACCACTCGATGCTTAGGACTCAGACAAGACGTTACAGAACTGAATACACCGTCCGTAGAGCCCGACGAACTACCACCCTCGGAAACTATAGGCCTTGCTTGATACACCGCAACCCCACGTAGCTGACTCTCTTCCCTCGACCATCTCGTTGGCGACAAGTCCCAATCATCCCAGTCTCGCATGTACTCACATTTGGCAACATGGGTACGTACTTCCCTCTGGGCTGACAACTCCCCGTCTCGAATGGGTTTACCTCGACCCCCCATATCGTTTCAACACCTCCCAAACCGCCATCAGGTCTTCATACACAATTTCACGGTACACCCACAGTCCAATACACCCAAAAAAATCTCCACGGGAGGGACCAGGGATTGAAATCACACTTGAACCCTAGAAAGGAGCTATCCATCAGATCTTTTGTTCGTCTACAATACTCCTCTAGTTGAACGTGAGTTGTGAAGGGTTTCTTTGGCATTTCTGCAGCGGCCAAGGATTTTTCTGTTCTGGAGTCAAACGGTGGACAACGACACTCGAATATGATGCTCCGAGAGACAACTGTTCTGCGTTCCATGTCGAAAACTTAAATAACTCTATTTGAGAAAATAAAAACAGTGCCATCGTTCCACACGGACAATATGGAATAGCCAGTTCAAGTGGAGTGTGATGACGAGGGGTATCGCAGTACTCTCTGTACCAGTCCGTCTGAATGGCATACATCTAGGTAAAATTTCGATCGTTCGAAAAACCAGCGTGAAATGCAAAACTATAGACGCGACAGAGGCAGAGCGAACACAAAGGTGGGGTAAGATCTTTGACGGGACCACGAATATTGCATGATGATGACCTGGAGGATAAACGGATCCACTGACGGGTTGTGTGGAACGGAGGGGTGAAATCCACGTGTAAATTAAAAGTATGGAGAGTTGGAGAAACAAGTAGCAAGTGTCACAGACAAGCAACTACGGATACGGGAGAGGGAGTGTACAAATGAACGTCAAGTAGGATTCTGGGGACACCCAACGGAGTGAGTAACCGAAAAGGATACGATCAATCTGAAAAGGCGTATACCGGTCAAAAACTACGTTGTTCCGAGTCGATCTCCGGAACGAAGAGCGGGCGTTGCAGAAATCACGGAGATATGAGAGGGAGACTACACATGAATGTCGAGTGAGATTCTGCAAGTGTCCACCGAGGTGAGTAAATCGAAATGTATAATTAATCCGGAAGACGTACTGTACAGGACCCTTATTGCCTCGTCCACCTCCAGCAACACCTCCTTGAGTCTCTGATATTCGCCCTTCGCCAACGCGAGTACCAGAGGGTTAAGATCCGGACGATGCTCTATGGGGTATCCCAAGTCTCGCTTAAGAGCGTGATCGAGCCGTTTTATGAGATCTTCCCGATGGTGCCCCATCCCGATCCCATTAAGGTCCTCCGTAATCGCGGCGCACATCTCAGCTAGGGAAGCGTGACCAAGCCACCTCCAGTCTAACCAGACAAGAAGCAAATACGACTTGAGAATCTCTTTGTCCCCAAGTGCCCGGACTTGGCGAACGACTTCCTGTGTCCTTATGTAACCCCCAAGCCATGCGGGTGGGATAAAGGTTTTGTTGTTCGACCACGACCAAATGTTGACGGGAATGTGTTGTCGTAAGGCGTCGACGGACGCAATCCGCCACAGCGCGTTGACCACACTCCGACCGACCTCCTCCGTGTATGGGACTGCCAATGCTGCCGTTGACCACCGAGTGACCGTGTCCTGGTTGAAGTGGTGGTTATCCCAATCTAAGTAGGGCGACACAAGTGTTATAACCCGGTCCAGGGAAGGAGTGCTCGGTCTGTCAAACACCGCAGCCATGAGCGGTTGAATGCAATGCCACGCGAATTCCCCAGGGTTTGAGACCTCGGAAAGATACGAGAGTGTATCGGCCATCCGCTGCTGCCCACTTTCCACCAGACGGATTGAATATGGTAAAAGTGCGTTGATCGCCTTCCGTTTGCGGAGGATCGCTTTCGGGTCAGCAGCCTCGGCCATGGTTTCGAGTTCCTGAGTTACCAGGCCCGAAACTGCCTCCAGCCGTGCACTAGTTTTTGATTAGAAATGTGGACATCTGCCAGATATGGACATACCTTTCATCCAGAGTCATGGTGTCCGAAACGGGACAACCCATGTCGATTGCAATTATCGACAGGCAGTCAGCGATGACTGAGGTAGGAGGTGGGGGATCCTGGGATAGGTGATGGAGTGCGAAACGGAGGAACCAGCGGGGTACCTTCCCGTGTCGTTTCTTTTGATATTCGAGCCGGGAAAGTTGGACGGGGATAACGTGCCCATTGCTGAGTAACTTGTAGTCCTTCTGCTGAGTCTTCTGTTGGGGCGAATAGGATATGTTGAGGATTACGGCGAAACTGAGGCAATGCGGGGAGCCCTCAAAGTTTGCCTCGAGTGGGAAAGTCTTGGTGTATCGCTGGCGCGCGTCTTTAAGAATACTTGATGTTGGATCCATGGCGGCAAGGTGGGAAATTGTGCGAAGGCAACACAGGTCAGACACCGCTGCGAGCTCCTCTAGTCCTCGGGTGATCACCACTTTGCTACCAACGACCGTGACGCAACCGGCGAGAATATCGAAGCAAGGTGAAACGAGGGCGGGATTGAAGTCGGTGAGTGTGTTCATTGCCGCAAGTGATTTGAGGGTCGCGAGGTGGACGGCCTTGTCCAATGACGTCCGGAGGATCCATGAGATGCACTGGAGGTCCAATGTGACCACCTGTCGGTCCGATCCATCTACCCAAGGGGAAAGTACGCAACGAAGCCAGTTGTGCACCGTACGAGACCACGCGTACGCCCTGCGAGCAAGGGTGAGAATGCCTATAATATTAATTATCACAAAGTCGCAGACGTCGAGGACCAGGTTAAATGGCAAAATGATGATGATGTATACTGGTATCACGCCGAGAATGAAGCCCGGCCGTTCGCCTCGTTGTATGTTTCCCCACCACTGGACGAGCGGCGTGATAGAGTAAGAGTGCATGATGGCGTGGAAAACCAGACGGAGTATCATTGGGACGGCGACGAGGGTACGACGGTAAATATGGCGGATATGATGGCGGAGGTAGTGATGGAGATTACGAAGGATCCGTGCACCGGGAGTTTGATATGGGCAGCTCGCAGAAGCCATCCCTGCGATGACAATGAGGGCATAGAATAAAATGCCAAGCGAAGTAATGCCAAGGACGACCGACGCGACGGTCGTGTTGATTCCCCAAAGATAGATGGAGAGCGCACAACCGAGCAGCAAGAGCGCAAACTGCAACATCAGCGGCAACGACTCCATCACATGGTGGAAGTACCACCTGACGATCCCGTCCAGCTTTCGTTGTCGGTTCTGGCTGCGCTCGATGGCCGACCCTCGCACGTCGATCGAGGCGTATCGGTTTAACCATTGCTTCCCGAGCATGGCGAGGAAGGCCGAGAAGATCGAAGTAGCAAGACTTGCGTAGAGGACGGCTTCGACCTGGACAATCGTACGTGGGGGACCGGCCCATTGTGGTAGCGTGGGGACGTCACCGCCAAAAGTGGTGTTGTCGATCTTGTAGATGAGGACACGGAGGAGAGCGGCGGTCTCATCGTTGGGGTCTGGTTGGAGCTGGGAGTGGACCTGGATGGCAAATGCGGATGTGACGGCAGAGAACAAACCAGCCTGTATTACGAGTCAACACGTGACCTAACCAACCCGCGAGACTCACAAATATGAGAGTGGTGTTCAGGTCTTCGTCGTGTTTCTTGATGAAGTCTTTGTCGTACTCTTCCGCTTCGCGACGGTACACGTCGTAGAACTCGGCTCGGAGAGCCTCCAGGGTTGGCGGTAACTGCTTCTCCTGACTACACAAAGATTCAAAGACGCTTCGGAGTTGCGCGAGGCTAGGCTTACCTGTCCACTAACTGCTTACCCTGTCCCCTACTTCCGTTCTCCGCTCCCTCCCCAGGCTTCTGGCTGTGACCGGATATTAGAAGGTCTGACGTTGGAGGCACACAATCTCTACCTGAATTGGGAACTCTGGACAGAGACCTCAATCGCTGGAATTCCAGAGTGTAAGCGAGGGCGCAGCGTTCAGCAAGGCTAATAGCAACGCTGTGATGCAACATACCCTCCTCCTTTCTTCCTAGAATCTGTGGGTGGCCCTTCTGCGGTCAAATTCACTGTAATTCCATCTCCACCTTTTCGACTACGGGCACATCTCAGAGGAGATGAAGCCGGGAAGCGATCTAATGTCTTACCTATCTACTCTGAGTTCTTCCAGACTAGTCATGGTGCCTGAGGTATCGGTTGGTTCACTGGGAGGGTGAGGTATGAAACCAGGGGGAAAAGCGGGGTGAAAGTCGAGCGGTGGGGATAAAAAAGCGTCTGCCATGCCGTAGACACACTCCCAGATACTAATCCTCGCATTATGGAACAGGCCTCAGGCGTTAGAGCAGTTTACATTACTGCGTGAACACTTAGTTTGCTCACCAGACGAGTTATTTAGTGGTGGCGACATGACGATTCCCATGTTTGGGTGATCCGTCAGAGGGGGATCCGAGCATGCCGACACAGGACATTCGTATGAGCAAGGCTCAAGCGCTCAACATTCAACTTCTCCGCGCCGATGTATGCTGCCCTCGCACCGTCATGGTGGGTGCATACCCTCTCGGTTTCAAGGAAAGAACTCTCCATCCCTACCTCCTGGGGAGACGATAAGAACGGTTGTTGAGGCCTTCAAGGATTCCCTCGAGTTCCTACCGCATCGAGGTATGGGTAAGTCACAGATCCACATATTATACCCGCTCCCTCGTGGGGGCACGACCCTCAATTTACCTGGGCAAAACCCAGTGGGGGTTGGGTTCTGCACATGGGGTTTTTGTTTTGCTCGTGACAATTTCCCGTACCCTCGCGCGCATACAATCTCCGGAGGAGTCGTTCCCGCAGTGATTGTCACGCAGCGCGCAATGAGGGACTTCGGAAAACATAGTGTCCTGCCCCCTGTGGCACGTTCACCGCCATTGAGGGACAGGGAATAATGTCTGAGCCAGTTACCTTGTACAACACAGCTATCGTCAGTGACGGTGCCGGCTGGGTTCGCTCTGGACTAGTGGAGTCCTAGTACATGTTGTGAGCGTATGGCTAGGGCGTGTAGCTACAGGCAGACCTCGAAACACTTGAATGCCGGGAGTGTGTGGCGCTCTCAAGAAGAATGGGAACCATTGAGCAGGTCCGGCCCGCCGATGTGTTCGGATCTAACTCTAACAAATTGCCCTGGTATGGGAAGTGTCATACCACTGTCATTAGATAACTTGTTACTGGTCTGGCGACCAACCTGTGTTCACGTAGTATCCAAAAAAAAAAGGGAACTACGGTATTCCCAGGGTTCTGATTGGCTGAGACAAACCGGTATCAGTATAACGTCTCTCCTTCGGTAGCTTTATCCGACATCAGGCTTTGGTTTCACGCCGCGTCATGCTGTAGTCATTCAACCTATCGCTGGACAGTCGGACATGTGCACTTTTCTCGCGATTCCTAGGCACTTAATGCTTGGCGTTCGGGCATCTGTTCTCCCAATATCATCGTTTGGTCTGACAGCCTCATACTAATACAGCTGTTTGCAATTCGATAGCGCGTTTTTGAAAAAACACACTCAGGATTTTTTGTTTACGTGCGGAGCTGGGCCCCACCGGCATACTCCGCAGCCTGCTGCTTTGGGGAACCTTTCGTGAACCGCGGCGTCCAAGTTCACAATATACCGGACACTTTCGAGACGTGGGTCTACCTTCACCGGAATAAATAACGTTGATTACCTCGTACTTGGGAGGGTTGTGTCTACTACCCCCTCTCATTCAGTTCCCCCAGCCCGGTTTGTGAGCGCCACAATTTCCCAGTGGCGGGCCATGGAGCATATTGGTGGGGCCGAGCCCCGCACGCAAACAAAAAATACTGTGCGTGTTTTTTCAAAAACGCGCTATCGAATTGCAAACAGCTGTAAGTATCCCCCCCCCGCGCTGTGGGTCCACGGCGGAGTTTCCACCGTTAACGAAAACGGAGCGCGATCCGGTCTGACCAACCGATCGGCCCCGGGTGTCTGACCGTGATCTACAAGCTGTCATTAGCTGTGCTAGCCACACCCAATACCCTAGGGTGAATTACAGGAGTGACATCGTTGATACACGGTTCCTCAGGCCTCCGAGAGACCCCGGATCTCAGACATCCGAGACTTCGAACTGGCCACTGTGTGTGGGGTAGTACACGGGAAGCATTCTTGCTTGCCCGGTTAGGGTTGGCTCCTATGGCCCCCTAAGGCATTCCGGATCCGCTGTGGGTTGGGTAGTATGGGTCCATTCTCATCATGCGGGTTGGACTCGCGTTGTCCCCATGCACGTGAATCCCGTTCAGCCGGCGGTGTGCCCAGGGCTGACGCACATCACGTCCGCTCCCTGCGCCCATATTCAACTTCCCCGTCTACTATGGGTGGGTGGTCCAACCGTCTGCATATTGTATACCTCACATGTGAGCACCGGAACACAATGTAATCCGGCTTTTTTACAGTTGTCAGTCACGAGTTAACGGTAACACCTCTTACTCTCAAGGCCTTCAGGCCGGGCCCACACCTGTGGCATAAGGTTATGTTCCCCACCCCTTGCTGTTCACATCTGCGTGCTATCGACAGAAGCGATTTTTGTCTGATGGATTCGGCCTCGGCCAGACCCCCTGGCTTTGTGGGTCCACCGTGTCCATCTTCGGTGTCACGAAAACCGGACGAAATTTAGTGGGGGCGAACTGAAACTAAACATACATACTGTGCATTGTGCAGGATTGATATAGGGCTGACAGGGTTCACGTCGTTGACAGCGCCGGAAACGCAGAACACAGTTTCGTATGACAGGGGATATCATTTGGGTTTTGTTCAACTAAGGCTGCCCGGGGCCAAAGGTCCCGGGCTTTAATTTGTAACTAGATTTCAAAGGCTCAAGGCGGCGTATTATTGGGATGTATCTCAGCCTAAATTGCCGGTCGGATTATTAACCGCCATAAGCATGAGTTCAAGTTTATAATTGTGTGCAGCAACTCTGATGCCGATACCCGAACACGGGTAGCGGCTAGTAAGTTAACTTGACCGGAACTTTCCCCCGCCAAGTTCCAAGTTAACTTGTCGCCGCTTAATATCTGCTAACTTGGAACTTGTGCGCTTGAGCTGCCGCCGCGTTGCCTTGCCCCATCATGCTGTCTACGTCGTTATCGACGTTTCTACCATATCGTCGTCGCCGTCGCCGCCGTCTTGGTCTGCCTTATCATCATTGTCTCCACCCCCTTCGCCATCACTGTCTCAACCCCCCTCGCCATCACCGTTTTGGCTTTCTGTTGCCACCGAGTTGCTGCAATCGCCTTCGGCATCATTGGCCAACGCCCGTGTGAACGACAACAAACTTTAAAAAACGAGAAGACATTGCGCGGCGGGGACGCTCGAACTTGAGAAAAGTGAAACTAACTTGTGGCCGCACGAAGTTTGTAAGTTAACTTCGTACAGGGAGGCGCAAGTTAACTTGCCAAGTTAACTTTGTCGGCGACAAGTTAACTTAAGTTAGAAAAGTTAACTTAGTATGAGTCAAGTTAAAAATCTAAGTTACTTTGGTCGCAACCGTTTTGATGTCGATCACTGCGGGTGGGAGCACGTGAACGAGGCACCAGGCTTCCCTCCCTGAGCTTCCTTAGAGACGACACCCTCCCTACACCCTCTCTTCCTCTGAATCTGAGGCTGGAATCCAGCCTCCACGCGAACCACCCACGCTCGCCCGAAACCCTCACGCACACAAAGATCCCGTCCTCAATCTACTCTGGGGTTGCAAACCCTTGCATGCCCTCGCCAAACTACACATCCATTTGATGCCACGTCTTCTACCCCGTCCCAGGTCAAGCGGAAAAGATTCCAACAACACACGTCTTGGATAGTATAAGCACCCTCCGTGAATGTAGCCAGGAAGGTTCACCCCAACAATTGACGCCTCTCCCAGACCGCCTCCTCCCTTTCCTTGTCAACAAAACAAACGCTCGCCTAGGAATCTTACATCAAAGGTTCGAGATTTCTCCTGCGGCAGCGCCGGATGTCCGTCCTTCAAGAAATGCGGCAAGTGCTTGCACAGTCAAGCCAAGGCGGAGAGTCGCAACAGGAAACACTCTACTTCGGCCCCCAGTTCCGGCTTCAAGTATAAGCTATCTCTTGTCCCAGGCGAATACTCATGATGACCCCTACCCATCACGCAGCCGGGCGGCCTGTGTCTATCGCCCCACCGCTACCGAACGGAATCAAGGATATTTTCCGAAAAACAACCACGTCTCTGATCCTCGGCACTAAGATCGGTCTCAGAGTTCTCATCACCCGTGTAACGCTAGACTCAAGCTCCTCCAGCGGATCGTACTAAACCTTTGCTAGCACAAAAGCACTCGGGAATATCAATGCAAGCGTGCACGTGGGCCTTTAGACCAAAGGAGGCTTGAGGCCCTCGTTCAAGTCGGCACTTCAACCGGTTCCAACCCCGTATCCTAGTGCAGAACCACTCACAGTCCTAAAGTGCCTCCTAAAGCGCATCCAGACTGGTCAACAACAGGCAGGATGCTGGTACCGTGAGGGGACCCGATCTCCCTCCTCTACCCTTGGATCCCGAGTGGATGGTTCCCTCGTCCCACGATACCCCACGTTTCACAACCCCAACCTCCATCATCTCAATCAAATACGCGTTGTTTGCGGGTACGAGGTGCTCCCGTGGCTCCGACTGCGCTTACCCGGGGTGCCTTCAGCAACACGTCCCCCCTTCATTCACCACAACTAAAAAGCGCTCGGACCTCAAATCTTCCTCTGACGGCTGCGCTCCTACGTCGATCGTCTGGGGGGGGGGGGGGGTATCACGACCAGGACAATCTCACACCGACCGCCTTTCGGAGGTGCCATCGTAAATTTCCCCGGCCGTGCCGTGAGCTTATCCCCACCTCCAATCCCCCTGCAGAAATCGATCCGACAAACATCATCGTTTTCCCTGCCTGGCTGTTCTCCATCGATTTCTGTGGGGCCACTCGTGCATGGCTGGTAACCTACGCTTCCGCGATTCATCCGTTTGAACGCTGGAGTTGAGTACTCTCATAAGAACCGCTTTCTTCTTATTTTTGTTCTTTACGTTGGCATTCGTGTACTACGAAACTTGTAGCTTTGCGCTAAGAAAATGTTAGCCTCTGAAACACCCTCATTGCCTGATCGTGGGGTGCATTCACTTTGTTTGTCGTTATAGGCGCGCCAAAGCATTATGGCGGTCGAAGCTAAGAGGTATCGGACGCGCTGACACAGACCAGTCGATCTGCGGTGAAGGAATGATGCCGAAACGCCCATAATCAAAGCGCAGATATGTGAGACCAGGAATGCAAACAGAAACCGAAAATGCCACGAATGTGGGAACAAAGACACAAAGCGGGAAAGTGGTTACATTGGGTGACATGAAATAAAATGTCCGACTCAGAGATAAAGTGAAGACATGGACAGCGTGAGTCTAACAGATATAGCGATGCTCTGGAGACGACAAGAGGGTCGTAAATGGGTCTGACGGGCTGCGTAATGAAGAGGTGACGGAGGGGTGAAGCCCATGTACAAACAGGGACGGAGTTGGGGGAACGAGAAGTGAACGTTGCAGACAAGAAACTACAGACATGGGATAGGGAGGCTACACGTGAGTGTCGAATGAGATTCTGTACGTGTCCACTAAGGTGAGTAAATCGAAAAGGATAGTGAAACCGGAAGGCGTACAGGTCAGGATTTTCGCTGCCTCATTATCCTCCAACAACACCCGCATGAGTTCCTTGTAATCATCCCTTGCCGCCTCGGCGTCTAAGAAGTCAAGACCTGGACGGTACTTCTTGAGGTACCCTGCCCCCTGATCCAACTGCCCTAGAACGTGATGGAGCCGCTTTCTGAGTTCTTCCCGGTGCTGCTCCATCCTGATCCCGTTAAAGTCCTCCCTAATCGAGGTGCACATCTCGGTTAAAGCAGAGTCTTCAAACCACTTCCACTCTAACCAGATGAGAAGCAAGTATGACTTGAGGATTTCAACGTCTCCAAGCGCTCGGACTTGGCGAATAACTTCCTGCGTTCTGGTGTACCCTCCAAGCCATTCGGGTGGGAGAGAAGTTTGGTTGTTAGACCACAACCAAATGCTGACAGGAATGTGTTGTCGTAAGGAGTCAACGGACACAATTTGCAACAGCGTGTCGACTACACTCCGACCAATCTCCTCCGTGTATGGGGCTTCCAATACTGCCAACGCTGCCGTCGACCACCGGGTGACCGTGTCCTGGTTGAAGTGGTGCTTGTCCCAATCTAAGTAGGGTGACACGAGTATTATAGCCCGGTCCAGGGAAGGAGTGCTCGGTTTGTCAAATAGCGTGGCCATAAGCGGTTCAGCGCAATGCCATATAAATCCTCCAGAGTTCGAAGCCCTGGCAACACATGAGAATGTGTCAAGCATCCGTTGCTGTCCGCCTTCTGCCAGATGGATCGCGTATGGTAGGAGTACACTGATAGCCTTCCGCTTGTGGAAAACTGCATCTGGATCAGCACCCTTGACCATGGTTTCGAGTTCCCGAGTTATTAGGCTTGAAACCACCTCCAGTCGTATGCTGTTTCTGGATCAGAGACGTGAAAGCCTGCCAGATATGGACATACCTCTCATCTAGGGTTGTGGTGTCCGAAACAGTGCAGCCCATGTCAATTACAACGACCGACAGACAATCAATGACGACTGGGGTAGGAGGTAGGGGATCTTGACATAAATGGTGAAGCACGAAGCGTAGGAACCAACGGGGTACTTTCCCATGTCGTTTCTTTTGATATTCGAGCCGGGAAAGTTGGATGGGGATGATGTGCTCATTGCCAAGCAACCCGTAGTCCTTCTGCTGAATCTTCAGCTGGGGTGGATAGGATATGTTGAGGATTATGGCAAGACTGCGGCAAGGCGGGAAGCTCCCGAAGTCGGCCTCGAGTGGGAAGGTCTCAGTATATCGCTGGCGCACATCTTTAAGAACACTCGATGTTGGATCCATGGCGGCGAGGTGGGAAATTGCACGGAGGCAACACAGGTCAGACAGTGTCGCGAGCTCCTCTGACCCTCGATTGATGACCACCTCGCGACCAACGACCGCCACGCAACCGGCGAGAATATCAAAGCAGGCGGAAACGAGGGCAGGATCGAAGTCTGCCAGTGCCGTCATTGCCGCGAGTGATTTGAGGGTCGAAATATGGATGGCCTTGTCCAATGGCATCTGGAGGATCCATGAGATGCATTGTAGGTCCTTGGATGCGACCACCTGTTGTTCCAGTCCGTCCACCCGGGGAGAACGTACCCAACAAAACCGATTGCGCATCCCACAAACAAGGGTAATAGCGCCCATAATCATCGTTCGAACGAGGAGGCAGGCGTCACGGGCCAAACTAAACGGCAACGAGAGGATGCACAGTAGTGGACAGAGGAAGTAAAAAACCGACCACCTCTCGTTCTGTATCACACCCCACAAGCTGATGAACGATGAGATGCAGGAGGAGTTGGTGGTAGACGAGAAAGCTGAGTGAAGCGTCGTTTGGATGAGGGGGAGAATGTGACGATGGATATGGTGGTGGATATGACGAAGGATCCGCGCCCCGGGAGTTTGATATGGGCAGTTCGCAGAAGCTGCTCCAGCAATGACAATGAAGGCGTAGAAGACGACACCGAACGAGGTGATACCAATGACAACCGACGCGATAGTTGTGTTGATTCCCCAAAGGTACAGGGAAAGCGCACAACCGAGTAGCAAGAGCGCAAGTTGCAGCATTAGCGGCAACGACTCCATCACATAGTCGAAGTACCAGGTGACGATGCCATTCAGCTTTCGTTGTCGATCCTGGCTGCGCTTAATGGTTGATCCTCGCATCTCGATCGAGGCGTATCGGTTCAGCCATTGTTTACCAAGCATGGCCAGGAAAGCAGAGAAGAGTGAGGTGGCAAAACTTGCGTAGAGGATCGCTTCGACCTGGACGATCGTGGGCGGGGGACCGGTCCACTCTGGCACTGTGGGAATGTCGTTGCCGACGGCGGTGCGATCGAGATTGTGGATGAGGACACGGAGGAGAGCGGCGGTCTCTTGGATCTGGTCGGGCTGGAGCTGGGAGTGGACGTGGATGACGAATGCGGAGGTGACGACGGAGAACAGACCGGCCTGTATTGCGAGCCAACGTTCAACACGTGTGACCTTACCAGCCCGCAAGACTCACAAATACGAGAGTGGTATTCAGGTCCTCGTCGTATTTCTTGACGAATTCTCGGTCGTACTCTCCTGCTTCACGGCGGTACATGTCGTAGAATTTCACTCGGCGACCCCCCTGGGTTGTTGGCGAGTCATGCCCCCGACTGCACAAAGGTTTAAAGACGTTTCGGGGTTACATGAAGCTGGGCTTACCCATCCGCTGGCTGCCTACCCTGTTCCTTATTTCCGTTCTCCGTCCCCTCCTCAGGCTCCTGGCTGTGATTGGATATTAGAGGAGTCTAGCGTTGAGGGCACACGAACTCTACCTGAACCGAGAACTCTGGACAGGGGCCACCGAATCATTCGAATTCCGAAGGTTCCTGGACCTAAAATCGCAACGCTCAGCGAGGCTAATGCGACGGGGTGATGCAGCATACTCTGTCCTTTTCTTCCTGGAACTTGCGATCAAATGCGCCGAGTCATCCTCTTCGCCTTCGAGGCTATGGGGATGTATCAGAGGAAACAAGTCGAAAAGCGATCTGACATCTCACCTCTCTACCTTGACATCTTTCGGACTCGCCATGATGCTCGAAGTGTTGGTTGGTTCGCTGGGAGGATAAGAGATGAAGAGGGGGGAGGGAGTAGGGCAATCGTCAAGCAGTGAGGATGAAAAGGTGTCCGCCGTGCCACAGACACGTTCCCAGATAATCATCCTCGTGCTGGGAGTCAGGCATTGATATTGTGTCCCAGTCCAATGCAGGCTCGGCGACTACCAAGGCGGATCGGGTGAATCGGACTGATGGATGAAAAGCCGGTGTATTCGTAAACGGGGAGGGTGGTAGATTGAGAGAACGCGTGTCATGCCTGGTGGTGTAGAGGGCGGGACGAACAGGCAGACGTTACCAATGGTGACGGACGCAGGAAGGCGAGTTCGAGTGACGAAGGAGCGAGAGAACGCAACAGCCAAGTTGATATACTGTCGCGGGTGAGGGTTGCGGGGGAAAGATCTGGTTGAGCGGATGGGGGAAAATCCAGTGAAGTTGGGTCGCAAATCCCGACTCGCGTTCTCCTTGCCCAATCCAAAGCGAGTGGAGACGATCCCGACCCGCGGTACGATGTGCCTGGGCACGACTACGGTTCGTAAGTCACTAAGTGTGACCCGGGTGTCCCTCCGAGTCCTTCGTCCCTCCGCTCTACAGACTCCCGCGTCCATATCGCAAACCGCTGGGGTGCCGACTTTCTCCCGGGTGACCACTCTCCCCAGAAACGCCCAATCACGTCGAGGCTATCTCTCCATCAAATGTCCGATGTCTAGAGCTCAAACGAGGCGTTACAGAATTGATACACCGGGCCGGCGCAGTCCCATACTCAGTGCGCGCTCCGAAGCCGAGTCCGAGCCCACAGAGCCAACCTTACTGTATATGACATCTCTCCCCAACCTCGCCATCCGTAATGCATAAAGCCCTTGAAGGACGTGCCCCGACAACGCTCGTCTCGTCACCCAGAAGCTACACGCCTCACTTGATACACCGCAACCCCGCGTAGCTGGCGCTCTTTCCTCGACCATCTCATTGGTGACGAGTCCCACCCACCCCAGTCTCGCATGCGCCCGCGTTCGGCAACCCAGCCCATTTCAACCCGGACAAGCCCGAGGGTCAAGGGCGTACTGGTTCATCCACTTTCCTCCTCACCGACACGGGCCCCCCGCCTTGAATACAAGAACTATCCGTGAATGTGTCCCGGAATGTTCACCCCAGCAACCGACTCCCCTCCTCGACCTCCTCCTCGATTCTCCCTTTTCGGCACAACCTACGCGATAGGTGGCGGCGGTGTCCCGAAATCCGTTCGGTCTGACGTGGACTGCGACAGTTTATCCCTCGGGGTTTTGACGTTAACTCTTTCGTTGCAGATGAAGTAGTCGTTGTCCATCCTTCACTGCTCTAACCCGTCTGGGAATATCAGTACGACCGTGCACTTGGCTCTCCGGGTCAAGGGAGGCTCGAAACCCTCATCCAAGTCGCCACTTTGATCGGTTCCAACCCCATGCCCATCGCCTTCTCGCCATTCAGTCATCTTCATCGCGCAGAACCAACCACAGAGAAAGTTGTGCCTCCAAAAATGCGTTCAGAGCGGTCAACAATGGGAAGGGTACCGGTCCTGTGAGGGGATCTCCCTCCTTTACTCTTGGATCCCGGACGGAGGTTCCTCATCCCACGACGCCATATGCTTCACGGCCCCAATATCCACCCCCTCAATCAAATCTGTCGTGTTGCTGGCGAGCATCGGACGGTCCTGCTCCCCCGGACGTGCTTCCCCTGCATGGATCGAACATCTCGTCCCTCTTTCATTCATAACGACCTAAGATCACCCCAGATCTTGCTCCGACGGCTGCGTTCATTGCGTCGACCGTTTAGGAGGCGTCGTTCTACCCGAGCTAGAACAAGTCTCACACCAACCGCCTTCCGAAGGCGCCTATTGAAACATTCCTCAGCCGTGCCCGGGCCTACCCTCATCTCCGAAGAATCACCCTACGAACATTGATCCGACGAAACCACCGCTTGCCCTGTTGGTTTGTTCCCTGTCAATTCCGTGGGATAAGTAATCGTTTTTATGGTAACGGCGGACGGTGGGAGGAACCTCAATCAACTTGGTGTTTGGTAGATGTTCCAAGGCTTGAGTTTTGCGGAGGTGCGTGGGTGACCGGACTGGGGCGCGGATGTGGGACTTCTTGTGCTTGGCGTTGCGTGGGAAAGGACGAAATTTGTGTGGCTTCTGCATTTCCATGATTTGTCCGTCCGAGCCCTGGGATCGAGTGCTCTTGTGGGAATCTATTCTGTTCTTCGTGTTGGCATTCGTGTGGAAGTTTGTGTCTTTGCGCTAAGGGGTCGAAACCCTTTGAAACACCTCATACACGTCTAGTCACTACCCGATGAACTTTTGATTCAAAACGCGGATCTGTAAAACCGGGATTGAAAATATAACTCGAAAATGCCGCGAATGTGGGAACAAAATCACAGTGCGGGAAAGTCGTTTGCGTTACAACAAGATGGTATGAAAAAAAACCAACTGTAAGATCAAATGAAGAGAGGGCATGTTCGAACACTTTCTTCACGAAACCGCTGAACATTCCTCTTCACCTACCTCTCCCTTTTGGCCGACACGCGCACCATCTCAAAGTCTCGATGAACCCCCTCTCACCCCTTGACTTCTACTTCACCAACCTAAATGCGGAGGATCCGGATGTATATCGGCCTGGGGGATACCATCCGGTGCACCTTGGAGACGTCTACCGCCAGAGGTACAGGGTGATCCACAAGCTCGAATTCGGTAGCTATTCTACTGTTTGGCTCGCACGCGACCTCCAATCAACCGCTCGGACGTAAGTTATTGTCGTCGTGGATTTCAGTTCATTATCGTGCGACTATCCGTCACAGCGAACTCCAGCCACTAACAACCCCTCCATGATGTAGCCGATACGTCGCCCTCAAGTTCGCCATTTCTGAGCTCACTGGTAGGAGCAACGAGCTTAGGATTCATCGTCACCTTGCGTCCCAGTCAGGGACACACCCCGGGTCTGATCGCGTCCTCGCCCTCTTGGACCATTTCAGGGTGCAAGGCCCAAACGGAGAACATGACGTGCTGGTGTTCCAAGTTGTTGGGCCTCATCTGGAAGATATGTTCAACAGCGACCAGACCACGATGCAACAAAATATCAAGTCTCTCGCTCATCAAATCGTACTCGGAACCTCTTTTCTACACGATTGTGGTGTGGTTCACGCAGGCGAGTCTATAGATCTATCAACAGATTCGAACAACAGCTCATGGATGTGACATAGACCTGCACAAAGGCAACATCGCGTTCGAGATCCCCGATCTCGACGGAAAATCCGAGGAAGAGGCGATAAGGACCTTGGGCCGGCCGGGATGCGTACCGGTGTTTGCCCGGGACCAGTTGCATCAGACCGATTCGCTTCCTAAATACGTGGTTTTCCCTGGGAGCCTGGAAAAATGCGTCAAGCGAGATGAGATCCGGATAAAAATCATCGACTTGGGAGAAGGTCCGTCGTGGTGGTCTCAATCGCGTTGCCGAATATTAAGCCCCCGCAGCATTCTTCAGCACAGAACCGCCTCAAAGCCTCCACAGTCCATTACAAGTCCGGGCGCCGGAGGTCATGTTCAACCACCTGTCAACGTCGCTCAGGGTTGAATTTGGAACGCGAGTGGATGTTTGGTCGATAGGGTGTCTGGTACGGCTCTCCAAAATCGACGTAGCTCTATCGGACTGAAATTATGAGAAGATCTATGAACTAGCAACATCGGGTTCTCTGACAGGATATGCATACAACGATGCGAGAGCGTTGCGCGAACTGGTAACCATTCTTGGGCCTCTTCCTGAGGAATGGATAGCGTTGTTAGGTGCGGAAACTCACGGCTAGAAGGTTCCGATTTTTATGGTGTCTGCAGGAACGTCGTATTCCGACCCTACCGATGCCCCCCTTGAAGAGAACGTCCGATCTGACTCGACGGCTGATGACATACCCGGACTGATTGCGTTGCTTCAGTGGATCCTCGTGTACGACCCACTACGACGACCGGATGTGCCAGCTCTCCTGAACCACCCGTGGCTCGCGGACTCACCAGGTCTAGATATCCGACCTGGACCTAGACCGGAGTGAGATGTGTTTACAGCCCTTACACCCTTCTTAGGACCTATAGGCACGATATCGAATTCCCTTCTACGTTATGCTGACGGTGTGGGGTGCTATACAGTTGACAATACGGGGGAGGACTCGGGTACTAATGAAGCAAAATGGGAGAGAGGATGTCATTTCAGGACTGCTTACTCGGCTGCCTCGAGGGATCTTCGTTTTTCAACACGGAAACCGTTGAGCTATTCCCATCCTTCAAAGATCTTGGTGTATTACTATGGACTCTTCAATGCCATTTCGATGATGAACTGGGGCCGCATCGACTGCTCTCGTTCATTGGACTAGCCCAACGCCTAACAAGAAAACTTCGAGGACTCGTTATCCGCCACGACCCCCCCCCCCCACCACCTTCGATTTCGGCTCCGGTCGACAAATTAGGTCACTTCCCTCTTATTCCCTGAGTCGCGGCCTTCTATATCTTAAGATCTTAAGCTTCGTGGTCGGATTAGTGTATTTAGAGACGTATGTAGTTCTCAGTAATGTCATGGATTGTTTTCGGAGGATTTTGTTTTCCCAAGTCAGGACGGGCCGCAAATCTCGTTCTGAGCAAGGCTCGTTCAGCTGTTATACTCGGATTCAGAGTTTGACCGTGGCGTGTAGTGTAATAGCGGGTTCGTGCGCGCTCCATATTAAAGATAATCGAGAGGTGGGAGGGTATCAGAACAGAGTGAGATTGGGTGGCCCACTGCGGGGGCTCCCCATCGCGGCGTACATGGCCCACATGAATGGACCGCCATGTACACGATGGAAGCGCGGCACGGCGTATACTAATGGATACCGTCCGTCGAGTCATAATTTCCTTCACCGGTGCTTGCCAGGCCATTTTGTGGCGCCGGAGACCTCGGATTTGGTTAATATATTCAAACGGTGAGACCGTGACCTCCTGAACTGACTCGAGGCGGTGAACTTTCGTGTCCCATCGGATAAGCGACTGTGGTATTTAAAACGACAGATAATACCGACACCATGACACCGTGCAAATGGTTGAACAGTGGGAGTGGCATCGGTGGCCCACTGTAACAGCCGGTGGAACCATGATGTGTCAGCAGCCCTAGTACTCGATCCGCCGTCCGGAAAAAGCCTGCCACAGGAAAAAAAATGTATCCCTGGGCTGAACAAAAGTATGAGCTAGGCTAGCATGCCTTGAATACTATCTACTGTTCATTTCGTGTCCGCACTCTCCGGTGTTGTTTGGACTTGTTTGGACAATAAATGTTGAGTTCCTTTGTTAACTTCTTGATCAGCGCACGATCGAGCCCGTGACAAACTCAGACGCCGCGTCCCACGGTTCACGGTCAGACTGCTCATTCCCGTTTTGCCACCACCTGGTCTCAATCTGTGTGGCCCTCAGGAATTGTCCGGACCATGGCCCTCGTCGACTCCTATCACCTCGCCGTCCTATATAACCTCTCTCGCCGCGATGGGGGGGTTCTTTCCAACTGTTCGTATCCTCCCCCAATGCCACCCGCCAATCCTGATCAGCCTGGCTCCTTTCTCCCTCGTTCTACCCACCACGTGTTCAAGACTCCAGAGCGCGAGCACAATGCCACTCACTCGGTCCCGGATACAGCTCCGATGTCCCATTGGACGTCCACCACGGACGACAGCGCCGAACACGACCAGTACATCGCCCAGGACTTCAAGCGTCATCGAGTCTTTGTCGACATAGACGTTTTCATGGAGAACGTTCTGCACGTTCCCAAGAACTGGAAGGAACTGTGGGGCCCCACCATCAACGACATCAAACACAACGAGAAGTTCTCATCTCCCCACCGGAAATACACGAGCATGTGCGGAGCCCGGGGCCTCCTGGAGCAACAGTTATACGAGCCCCTGGTGGAGATGGAAAACGCCATTCTCGGCCTCTCCAAGTCGATTGTGGACAAGTCGGTCAAGGCGCAAACCCCTCAACGGTACCTGAGAAATGACCCCAAGCAGGTTTTCGGTGGGGTGATGAGTAATCTCAAACCGGACGTTGTGGTAGTCCGCCATAATTTTCTTCATCACATTGGTTCCGGAGAGACGGCGGAACAGCGGCTCAAGGAGGCGAATCTGAGCTGGGCGCAACCACTGCAGGTGCTGGAAGTGAAGCCTTGTGATAACGCGTTATTCGATGGGTCGTATATGCCTCGGTTGAAGGTGGGAAGTGAGTTCACAAAGATTTCTCTAAGTGGCGGCGGCATCTGATGCTTTGGGGGGGACAGGAAAAGACCCACAGCGGTCTCACGCTTATCCGCCGTCGAGGACTGGGGGTGGCTCTGGGACGACCGATCTAGCCACAGTCGACGAAGCGGTGTCGACTCCAGACACTCTGTCGCGAAAACGGTCTGCGGACGAGGAGTTTGATCCGATCCGAAAGGCGCAGAAAGCGCACTACGAGTCGACTCCTGGTGGCGGCAGCAGCCGGGTTGTGGGAAGGGAACCCAGGAAAAACCAGACAGACGAAACGAAGGGTCAGAAGGATGCATCCCTCCAAGTAGGACGATATTTCCTGGAACAATTTTCCGTCCCCGCCCTCCGTTCGCACGCAACAATCGGACTGGTCGATCGCGAGCGCATCCAGTTCTGCCATGCAAATCATTCAGCGATCCTGGTGACTTCTGCAATTAATTTCTCGTCGAACGACCCGGACGGGTCGGACAAGTTCATCGCGATCGTGATCGCCTTCAGCCGGCTTTCTCTCGGCGATAGCGGG
>Ga0307513_10002679_pt1 | contig 24524 bp, 30 predicted proteins | sample 15_EM_MG_FD_202174 | JGI IMG/M metagenome (GOLD analysis project Ga0307513, IMG submission 202174) | Populus trichocarpa ectomycorrhiza microbial communities from riparian zone in the Pacific Northwest, United States - 15_EM | ecosystem: Host-associated > Plants > Roots > Unclassified | place...
TTTAATGTATGTGGGTGGTAAATAATAGCTCAAAAGTGTGTATTCACCCATGATATACACTACTTACTAAGTACATAGTATTTAAAATAGTGATAAGTTGGTGATAAAGGTCAAACACGGAAATGCATGGTAGACCCTGCACAGTAATTGCACAGTCCGCACGGCTGTGCCACTGCTTTTTCCTTTTGCCCGAAGAGTCGGGCAACAGCGAAGCGAATACTCGCTTTTGAATCCAGTATAAATCTGCGCGAATCATTAAATTTAGTTACTTGTTTTGTAAAAGATGAAAATTTCAAGAAGTTGGTATTTCCAAATCTCCGAATCCACCAAAGAATCTGGGATTTGGAAGGTAATAGTACAGTAGTCGGGGGTCCCGCACCGTGGGCGACTTGCACTGCAGGCTAGATCTATACATGGAACGCCCGAATCTCTGACCTGGGCATGTTAGGGGTGAAAATGATGACGACAGGGCGATAGGGCTTCACGAACGGGGGTTGCTGTTGCCATTGACAAGCAAAGGAGGAGCTCGGACCATTGGCCGCTTTTTCCAACGAGGGTTTTCTTTTTCTTATACTCCGAGCCATGCTCAGACTCTTGGCATCAACATGGGCTTGTCTCGACTCTACTATGGGCGTATATATCTCGCCCATTCATATTTCCATCGGAGCAGCATTTGGATGTCTGATGACTCGAGGGAGATACGACACAAATTTATTCCTCCCTTTTCGCGGTCTTGTCTATCACATATTATGAACGATGTCCGTGTTTCGACGTGGTGCTAATTTGTAGGTTTTGTTTTGCTTATGAACTAATCACTTACGTCTCTGGATCCACAACCACCGGCAACGTTGACTCCAAGTTCAATGTACCACATACACGCTCCTACGTCATTCGCGTCCTCTTCCTCGTTATCGTCGCCTTCGCAGCCGGGTTCGATGTTTCCCTCGCAAAATAAACAGCACCAAACCCAGCGCCATTCCGCGCCGCAGCATGCGCATCAACTTGTGCACCGGCATAGGCCGTATCAGATGGTCAATTTGCAAACCCCACATCATCATGCGCAATTCCCCTCTCAATATCCGTTAGAACTGAATCCATTGAAAAATTTACTTCAACAACATCCTCGCCAGCAGTACTCAATGTATAACAATAATAATAATGCACCGATGACGGTGGCCATGCGCCACCGCTGGGACTCCCACTAAACATGTATCTCCCCGATTTGGTTCTCACTTCACGGGATTAGCGCCTGGACGACCGACGGGGCTCATGCAAGGGCTGAATGCCTCGGTTTGATTTCGTTGTTGCTATTTTCCGTCCTCCAAGACACTACATACTATTTAAATACCACATCTTTTATTTAAAACCACTTATTGGAACTTGTGCATCGCATCAATCGTTGGAGACTGGAATTCCTACCAGGCTTTATTTTAGTGGGCTTCTATACCTATTCTTCCATGTGTATGAGTACTCAGTCAGAGTTATTTTTTATGGCTTGATCAAACAGCTCAAAGAAAATTATAGGGAGAGCTTGTCTCTCAGGATCTGGTACATACATCCTACTCGAGCACGTAAGCGGGGCGTGAATGTCAATGTTATTACGAGCAGCGCCCGTATTCCTTGGAGATATCCCAAATCATGGGCCTTGTCTAAATTAATATCTTTGCCTCCAATTAGACATGGGTAATTGATGTAAAACGGATCGATAACTCAAAGGGGATGGCTCATTCGAGGACCTCCCTGTATTGGAAAGAACACCGTTCAGCACGCCATCAAAAAACGGCGGTAAACACCGAAGCACGTACCCCACCAAAATGTTCACCCTCCCTCCCATCGCCTGCTCTTAAGCTCTTATAGGTTAAAGATGTTCCAATTCAAGCAGTTCTACATACCCCACCATAAATGGCTTAAAAATATTCTACAGTCTCTCATAGCCGTTTGCACAGGTGAGTCGTAAATTGCGTGTTTGTATCTGATCCCTGAGAATTTTGTGACGTAGTGGCCCAGGAAATGGGGCTCGGGCCATGGGTAAGTGGGTGACGATAATCGCTGAGATGGGATACACATGTACAGGTACGAACAAGAAATTGGTGATTTCCCACGGCAAACAGCTAGTATGAAAAACACTGTAATTAAAAATGAACATATCTTGATCTAAAGAACCGAAATCCGAGGTTTTATGGCCGGAGCAGTGAACTTGAATCCCGTATTTTATGTGACTGTGCCAAAGAATCTGGGATTTGGAAAAGACGCCGGCGGCAACATCCGAAATGGAGCACGTGCTATGTTCTTTCTCACCACGACAGTCCCGGCCCTTCCTATCTATTAATCTAAGTCTTTATGTGATGAATTTCATTAAAAGTAACTGATTATAACTTGTATATGTAAACTACATAAAGCGTTTGAGGGACATGGTAATGTATAAGTGTTGCTACCTCCTGGGATGCTCGGCACCATGTTCCCTTTCATTGCCGCCCCGCCCACCCTGGAAATCGATCTCACCGCCTTTGGCGACCGTGTGGGCCGTGAGCGATTTCCAGGGTCGTCCGTCATTTTCAGTGGGTTTTCTACATGGAGAACTGGGGGCACGTCTGTGGCACAGTCCGTGTCGGGTTGGTTTTATTGTTGTGGTCTAAAATTTGTTGGGCAGGAATGAGAAAGTGGTGTCGTATGAAAAGGCAAGATGTGTGAAAAGGGCGGGGGTCACTTGATGTGGGTGAATGACAAGGAAGTTGAACTTCAGGAAGGCGATCACTGTCAGCGCTTCAGCGATCACGCCGCACGCGCGTCGCGCAGGCAAACTTCAATTTGTGTAGTTGGTCAGCATGTCACGCGATCTCGGGATCGGCCGCCGTTCTTTGATGGCGTTCTGCACGGCGTTCTTTCTAATTCACGGATGCCCTCGACTGTGCAAACCACTATTCAGCATCACGGTTTGGGGAGTTTTAAATCAATCTTTTTCCATGATCCATCTGGCATGAAATCTGTATGTACAGGTGACTCATGTATTCGATAAGGTAGATGTAGAGATGGATGAACGCAGTCCATAACGGCGACGCAAAGCTACTTCGACGGAACTCCAGCAATCACGGAGCACCCACTTTACCCTATTTTCCAAAAAAAACGCACTGCTCGAAGAGGGGGTGGGAGGCAGAAAATTGGGATGCAAGAGTCAGAATAGGAGACGAGGATGGATGGAAGGAATGAATTTAAGCGCGGAGGACGACTGAACGACTGAAATTGTAGCAGCCCTCCGCAAGATATCGATCTCGTGTACGAGAACCGCCAAGCATGGCCGCTCCACAACCAAATTATGCAGATATTGGTGATCACCAAGTCACCTCCACTGCTTGGCAAACGAAGTTATGCTCCTTCCAAATGCCGCCCCTGTCACCCTGTTACAGAAAATGGGGATCGAGCCTGCGACCGGCACTGAAGTTACAGTTGTGTCGGATTCTGGTGGCTATGGGGTGTATATGGAAGAAAATAGAACGAGCAGCTTATCGCTTTGCTACTTGGTGGGATCAATCTGGGGGGGTTGGTGGTGGCTCGCACCTTCACATCTCGCTCTCAGCGACAGGGAAGGTTATAAGTGTGGGGCTGTAGTCTTCGGTAGTAACGACGATTGGGAATGCAGGATGAACAAATATTAATCTCCACCCTCAGCATTCCAGACAGGAATGAATGGGAAGGCCTATAGTTTCCTGAATATATTGGAGCAAAGGAGAAACGTTCAGGAAGACAGACATGAATGGGAAACCTATTAGGTGCTTTGGTACAGGATGGTGTGATCGTCTGGTTGCTATCCGGCCACGGTGAACCTTTGATGTTTGATGAATGTGTAATATGAAAGAGATGAAGGCTGAGTTCAGAATCGACTTGCCAATGAATGAAGAAAACGGAAATATGAGAAGAGAAGCAAATGGAGTGAAATTAAGGTACAGTATACTAGTCTTCCAGTGGGGACATAACAACAATCGGGGGTGCTGCATTCAACCCGCATTCGAATGCCTATCACCCTCTCCTCCGAATTCCACTATACAGAAATGGAATTAATGGGAGGGTGGTGAAGTAGTGGTATGTATACTGCATCCGCGGCTGAAACATCCACCACGATGCCGATAGGTAAATACCAAATACTCAAGCGACAACCATAGGGCCGGCTGTCAGTAGTGGTCGACATGGAGAAAGAGAAAACCTGCCACACCATCAGAAATCCATGAGACAGAATATGAACTAACAATGATATCTGGTACAACCGCCAAGGAAAGAACTAATTCTTGAGTAGAGCCTAACATTCCCTAGATAGTGAATTTTCCTGGATTCACACTCTGACGAACGGATGGAGGTGCGAAGTTGGGGAGGGGTGGGGTCGTTGCCGGAGGGACATTCAAGGCATTATTAGAATCAACAGTTGAGGCAAATTGCCAGGAATGAAATCTGATCTCGTACAGTTCGGGGCCCCAATCAAAATTCGCCATTCCAACCCAATGTCACGAATGTCGAATTTGCGAACACAAAGTAATCATATAAAAATACATACGCAATGGAAGGAGGGTGCATAAATCGTTTCCCATGTCGAACATGGCTATGCCACGTTCAGGGAAACCTAAATGGCTGCGTCGCTCTCCATCCACATGGGACATGGTGAGGAAATTTGTGCGGGTCTGTCCAAAGAAAAAAAGTGACAGTCAAAAATGAAGACGACGAAAGCGTCGAAAACGTGTAGAAGTCTAGCCAGATGTGCCAAACAGAGGCGACTTGAAGAATATCAAAATTACGGTTCCAACAGAATTCCAATCGCCACTTCGAGGGCAGAGTAATTCAATATTTACTCCGCAGATTTAACACACACCAATGGGAAGTGCACAAGTGCACTATTCGACGCAGAAAACCTTCTCGCAGTCAGAGAGGCTCCTCTATCCGAGTAGCCAGCGCACGGCGACGTTTTTGACGACCCATCATATAAGACATCCCCGGACCTGACACACCTGGGGTAACCTACCCACACGCCCCAATAGAACACTTCATGGATTGGCCAAGCCTCGACACGCAAAACGGCTACAATGGCCCACCGCATGGCCCGCAACTGCAATATATACACTCCCAACCATAAGATTGGGGTAGATAATCAATTGTGGGCTGCGAACATATGGGCGATTGCATGAAGTTTGGCCCAATCCGGTAGCATTACAGCGAGGTATGTTTGTGGAGGGTGATAAGGAGAGCCATGAAAGCAGGAATGGCAAACAATGACGAATACCGTCAGGTAGTGAGAGAATAGGTAGGCCGCCGTGTGAGCGTAAACGAAATCGATATCCCAGGAGCACATAAATACCACAAGGCGATCGTCCTAGGGCGATGATTGCTATGTACGATGCTTTCAGTGGGGAGAGCGTATCCCGTGCGATATTCAGTTCACAGGTGATTTCGAGAATGCGACGCACCAGAGCAACCCGCGGAAGGACAAACGAGTAGATGATGTACCTGTAATGTAATGTAAGGACGCTGAAACAGAAAGGAGAGGAGGAACCGACGCCCGAAGAGGAATTTTCGGAAATGCACCAACATTGATTAGGGGTAGGTAGAACCAGACGTTGGACTTCATACTGAAGCCAACTTATAGGAGACCTTTGAATGTATGAGGGATAGGGAAGGTAGCGAACAGTCGTTGACAGTGGCAAGACCATGGGCGAAAAAAGTCGAACCACCCCAACCGGCTTTGGTTGTGTGTGGCGATGGCCTCCAGGTCTCGTTTCCAAATTTCACAAAGAAGGCGATGTTAAATAATGTCCGATTGACAAGCCAACTTCGTATTGTCACCAGTAAATGTATTCAATAATGAAGTCGTTCCGTGTGGAATCACATTTAAAATTATACACCGCGGTGACTCGTACACGATAAATTTTGGAACTGCATGAACGCAGTGGGTACTCGATGCCATTCAGACCGAGCTATGGAGCGCCTGTTTTGCTCTGCTTGAAGAATCGGAAAATAGAGGAGTTTGGACGCTGGGTTGAGACAGGGCTCCACACTGACAGGAGGAATCAATTTGAGCGCGGAGTCCGAGTAAACCCATAGCATCTCTTAGAAAGCGCTCGGGCCTAAGAAGCTCCCAAATCACAAAAACCGGGGATCGAATCCGACGGTGGAGGATAGTTGTTTCGTGTGCTGCTGGATATGGAATGCATACGCCAACGTACAGAATAAACAACTGATCTCGAGGCCGCTGGCATGATCGATCCGCGGAGTCTGGTGGTTGTAAGCGCTCGGGATTTGGAAAAAGACGAGGCGTAGCGGGGAAGGTTACGGGTGGGAGGACTTTAATTTTCCAAGTGGGAAAATGACGATTGGGGATGCGCATGGAGGTTTTGAATTTATCATTTGCCACAAGCTCCTTCAGATTCCACCATACCAAGGTGATGGAACAAAATGAAGATGGTGGACCACATGCCCCAACCATGCGCAAAAGCCGTCGCCATAAGGAGAGCAATACCAATAAGTATGGGATTCAAAAGGAGTCGGAGAGTGCGAGATTACCCATAAGCCAGGTGATGAGCACGGGTGAAGAAAGAAGAACGAGAAAGAGTAAAAACAACGGAAGCGTACCCTACGACACCACCGTTCGGTTTGTCTCGATAACGAATTCCGCCGACAACAACCTAAAAAAAATGTACCATCGACATGTGACGTATCCATGGAAGGACCTCACGCACCTTGGCCTGCAACACCGCCGCGGCTAAGAGGGACAGACGACGAAACTGACGAAGGCACATTTGAATGGCGTCGCTGCCATCGGCGTTATGTGGTGCACTCCCGGACATGACCGTAGCATTCAGACCTCTACTTCATTCTAGCCTCTCCAATACGACTCGACGACCCCGCGTGTCCATATCCTCTTTCGAGTGTCCCACCAGAACCCGCTCCTGTTCCTGTTACGCGACTCTTCGCCACACCCAAGGAATTTCATGCCACTAAACGTAATCTCCCTAAAGCCAAGTTGGCGATAAGGCTGCAAGACGTCCGCCTCTAGCATGCCCGCCATCTTCATTATTACCAACCCGACGCCGGCTAGCCAAAATAGCAAGGACGACAAACTCGAGGGTGTTGCCGCCTGACTGGCGCGAAGTGGATCCTGACGAGCAAAGAAAGAACCCGTGGTTCGCGTTGGAGCCGGTGTTTGAGGACTGTCTGATGGAAAGGTGGGAGGGAGATGAGGACGAAGGGGTGTGGTGTGCGTTGGGCGCTTGCAAGAAGACAATGACAATGGGAGGGCGAACACTAGGCGAGGGTGTGTCGGACTTGGACGGATAGATTCTAGGATAGTAAGGTAGTACCTCCTCTGCCGTAGTTGTTGCTGTTAATCAAGCTCTTGCCGAGTCCAGCGAAAAGACATTTTCATTCGGAGTTGAACGGTTGCTAAATTGTAGATGAAATTGAAGATATTGTGTTTGATAGATAGCGCTGGGGATGAAGACGCAATAGGATGTGTAGAGCACTGCGAAAGGATAGGGTATACTCGAGGGAGCTCTCGATGACGGTATGGAGCCTATGAAATGTAGTTGAAGACGGAACCTCTTCGCCTACGACAGGAAGGGCGAAATTAACTGTCCAACTGAACGTCGAATGGATGGATAAAATACGTACCACTCATTTAATGTATCCCACCTCGAGCGAGCGATGTATGACATCCACCTTGCCTCTCTCGTTCACGAAAGCGCATTTCGAGGGTAGTGCCGCGCCTGGTCTCCAGAGGAATCGATGTGGCCATCATTTTCTGAATACGTCGATAACCGATCCAAGGACAGTTAATCCAATGACAGGCGAACGGAGGCTACGGATATGCCTGTGAGGTGATGTCAGGGTGCCGAAACAGAGAAAGGGCGGTTCTCATACTGAATCGGACTCCATGCGGCCAACATCCGGGACGAACTACGCATCTGTGCCATAAATCGACCACTCAGCATCTCACTGCAAAATTAGGCTCTTGAGCAGACAAAAATGGTGGTGGATCCCAGTACTTACAACAGTGCCATGGATAGTCTGGCGCACGGAAGTTATGGTGTGGGATTTGCGGCGAGATGAGCAAGATGGAGGACAAGGACCGTGTTTGCCATTGGCAACGGTCAGTCTGAATTCCCGGGTTAATCGAAATCCACCTAGTGAGTGGCCGAAGAGCATGGCAGCTACTTGAATATGGCGTAGGTCGTCGACCATGAATGAAAGAAATTCAAAATCGAATGACATCCCGCTTTGGTCGTGTGTGGCAACACCCTCTGTCCCGTGGGCATTTTTTTACGGAATGTTTCCCGAATGTAACCCAACTACATTTTTCAGATTCAACCAACCGGACTCATCCGCGGGTCCGGCTGTGTAGTTCTCTCTTGAGATATTCTTTCCTGATCGAGATAATTTATTACTTCTAGAATACGCGCATAAGCCTTGATTCCAATTTTTTGAATTCCAGTTGGTGCGGCGACAATGCGGCGATCCCTAGTACCATGCACAATCGTGAATCGACTAATCGACCAGTCTGGAGCACAGGGGTTACGGTGTGGGATATGCAGCGAGGTGAGCAAGATGGAGGATGTTGGACTTGTAGTCCTATCTTGTCCATACTCGTCGTTGCATCCAAGTAACGACGTGGACAGGTCCTGCTTTGGTTGTGTGTGGCAACACCCTCTCCAAATTCACGCAACTCCACCGCACTCCCTTGCTCTGCCCCGCTGATATTCGTGCTGCTGGCAGCGTATTTTTCGGCCTCCAGTTCATTGGGATACATGTTCTTCTTCAGTCCATTTCTTGGCAACTTGCAAGGATAGTCGCTGTTTGACTATGTGTGGTAATGGCCTGGCCACTCCCCGCCTTCCTTCTCTGTTCCTCACACTTGGGCCGGCCTTATGTTTCCTCATCCTCTATGTTATTTTCGTGTAGTTGATGGAAGCCTAGTTCCACGCTAGCGGTTCATAACCGGTTTTCTGCACGCTATTCCCTCGAGTTACCCCAGAGCCGACCAGGTTTATGACCACCGACGCACTCACCCCGATTGCATGCTGGATACCATCATTTCACTATTTTCAGATCTGGTGAAGAGTCTATAAGTGCGTCCCAATACAGGATCCCCTTTTCACCTTGTACTAACCCGGAATGCGTGGATGATAGCCCATTCATGGAGATCCGGTGCCACTTCTCTCGTTGTGCGTCGCTCAATCCTCCATCGATCATCCTTCATCCATACTTCATTAAACATTCCTGTTCCCTCATTCTGTAACTATCCCAACTCTCCCCAACTCTTATCCGCTTAACCGCTTAACCTCTCGAACAGTCCACCCCTTTCACATTCGTATGGTGATGAGCCTCGCTCGGCGCTACCCCCGGAAAACGCGAACTGGACTAATCCCACTGCGATCTACTAGCGACCGACTAGCGACCCACTGCCAAACACATGCGAGCAAGTGCGACCGGGTTGCGAAGTCTAGCGATCAGGTAGCGATCGCGACCGACCGGGTAGCGATCCGCGAGCGCTTAGTGCGATCCGGGTGCGATCGGACTGCGATCAATGAGTGCTCGGTGCGATCACTTGCGATCAGTAGCGATCAGGTGCGACCCGCGAGCGCCTAACCTGCGATCGAGTAGCGATCGACTTGCGAGTGCGAGCGACAAGTAGCGAGCACTAGCGGCGAACCAGTACACTCCGGTACGAGGTTCCGCAGTCCCGAAGGTCTTCACTTCGAGCCGCAATTCACGAAATAGCCGATCGCACTAATTGGTCTCATGCACAAGTTCCAGAACTTTGGATCGCGAGGCACCGGGGTTGCGAAACTCTGGTAATTCAATTTTATTCCGCTAGCGCAAGCATCGCACCGCCTTTTAGTCTTTTTCTTCATTCTTCATCATTTTAATTCATTCATCTGTCCCTTTTTTTCTTTTACTTGCCATTTTTGTGTTTTTCCATTCTTCCGATGTTTTGCCTCTTTCTTTAGCTAAACACATATCATGTGTAGTGAACCGAGAAAATTACAAGTTTTTCCCCCCGTTCGCTTCTGCTCAATTCGGATCGCACTTCGTTAGTTTTAGCCCTCACACTCGTATCCAGTCTCTCGCTAGTTGCGGGAGTCGCCGCAACACCCCGTTCGTATCACTCGTCTCGTACCCTTGCAGTTGCGCAACCGGCGTAAGTGTTGAGGACCGTACGAAACCCCGATCGCCGCAGTCGCGCACTCCTACGCCGCCGCTAGCGCCGTGTGTTTTGTTTTGTTTTTGGGCACGGCCAGCGCTGCGTGAGCGCATCAATGGCCGCCGCTCTCCCTTTGGCTACCCTTATTCAAGTGGCACTCTGACTCGATGGTTCAGGCCGCCATCATACACACAACTTGAATGAATCTTCTAATATCTATCTACTTCCCCTCGTCCCGTGCAATTTTGTTCAGCGAGGATCATGTAATTTCTTTATTTCTCCATCACCGTGCGCTCTCCTTGTCTCTCGTTATCCTACCTTCCAATCAAAGAAACCTTTTTTTCGTCCTCTTTCTTGCTTCGCTTTTTCACATTTGGCATTTCTTTCCCGTTATTCTCTTGCTACCCGACTCGTTTCGTCTTCACGCCGCTGGTTTGTCGAGAATCACTCGCCATTCGTGCCTTCAAAGACTGACTCTCCATTCTCTGGCCATTGACATGCTCACAACTGCCTGCGCATTTTTTTTTTTTTGGACCACAGGAAAAGCAATTACGTATTTAACTGCCCAATTCATGCCTGTGGCGAAAATCGATATTTCATTTTCATTAGTGCTCCACGGTAACAAATCATCCCATGAAGGGGTTCATATTCTCAATGCACCTACCTTCTGACGAAATTTTACCTGAGCTGGCGCGAGCGTTCCTAGAAGCACTGCGAATTGACAGAAGAAACTGACGGCCCACGGGAAGGCGAAATTTGAACGTTGGCAATGGTCAATGTACATTCGCCTTGATTCTCTATTCAACGATCCAAAGACCCTGCTATTTCTCCAAAGAGCGTGATCTAACCACTAGCCAGCTGCAACACTGAGGAGAAGAAGAAAACCATGGCCACTACCAGACAAAGGACTACCCCCGAAAAATCCGCCTCATATCCCATAACTAATATACCGCCTCTGAATATCAAACGAACAGAGAGCAATCTATGCAGAAAAGGAGAGGATCGACCACATGAAAAGAGTAATTGGCGGGCAGAGAAAAAATGCTCGTGGTTTCAAGGTGCCAGTCTATGGCGCATAAAGTGTACAATTATTATTACGCGAATATTTTCTGTCTGTGCGAATATAATTAGGGTATAAACATGCATTTCCGGAAAATTCTAGTCAAGGATGTCAGATTAAATGTTGAGCGCACTTTGGGCCTGGCACGAATAATTTTTCTTTCCATTCTCTCAGGAGCAAATTTTATTTACAAGTACAGCGAGTATTCTTTTTTACTGAGCAACTAGTGGCGCGATTTTTTCTTTTCCTTGTAGGTGCGCGACATTTTTCAGTGCGCGCAACTTTTCAGTGCACGCAACTTTTCAGTATGCGCGACTTTTCAGTGGTGCGCAACTTTTTCTCGGCAAACTGAGGAAGCCGGTCCCCGGTTTGCCGAGTTACCGACCTGCCAAATACGGCCAAGCACTCTGAAATGCAAAGACCTCAGGATTTCGCATCCTCGGACGTTTACCTAAGCTCCAAAATAGTTGTAATTAGATTATAGCTGCTAATAGCTATCGAACGAGCCTTGAATCATGATCGTAGGCGCAGTACTTGCTACGCAATGAAAGGTTTACTGCAAACACGGCACGTGGTCACGTGCCTCGCGTTTCCGTGTCGTTTAATCAACAATCACCTTCTCACGTACTTTCTACATTTGTTCCTCGACTCCCTAGACCATTCCCATGCCAGAAACACGCGAGGAAGAGGGAAGTTTCTTCCTCTTTAACGACACTTTTCAAACTCTCAAGGACACAACCTCCTTTGGACTTATTGGACTCCATGCTGATGCCTCAAACCGGGAGCAAGCACAATACGATGCTCAGGATGGCCATGTCATTCACCTTACACCAGATTGCGACATAGTGAGGGGTACCTCTGGCTCCCAAACCTCCATTTTCCCAGCGCAATTTGCTTGCACAGTGGAGAATCCAAACCCTCCGCCTCTGACTGCCCTCACTCTGCAAGGTGCACACTCAGCAAATCGCGCGATAATTCTGGACTTTGGTACATATTTCTTAAAGGTCAGCTACTTTCCGTTCATATATCATTTACTCTAATCATCTAACTCGTTTGTTCAGGTCGCTTATCTCACACATACATCTGTCCAGTTTTACACCCGGCAGGTTTGGGAGGACTCGATTCTAGGTGTTAGTAAACATGTGAGTAATTGCAGACAAATACTATCCATATCCTCACCTCTCATTCTTAGGATCGAGGGTTTCACGTTGGTCTGGCCCTTGAGTTCGAGGACTACTTTATCGCATTCCTTTCGAACGACCTCGTATTTCAGGTAACCTTCTTCATTTATTCTGCGATTTTTTGACATCCAATGTCTTTTGTATATAGCCTGTTTGGGGCGCATCACTTGAAGAGTTGAAGAATGGGTATATTGATCTTTATCAGGATTACGACCAATTCCTCGAGCGCGTTGCACAGTGGATTGGAGATCAAGCTGCATCATCCTCGAGAGGCGGTCTTGTGTGTGAGGTTATCCGAGAAGCCAATGATGTTTGGTTTGGTGTTGGGGTTTACACGATTTGTGAGATTCTCTTCATGGCAGGTAGGCTATATTTGTCCTCTTTTATCGCTCTCCACTGATCATCAAATAACCAGGCGTCTCTCCCTTCTTGAAGGCGATCGAGGTTTTCGACAATCCCTCACGCACAAGCCGTATTTGCGAAGCGTTTTGGAGTTATAAGCATAAATCCGTCGTAGATCTCCCGTGTGTACCTTCCTTTTCCTTCCTTTTCTTTCTTGACCTCTTTTCGCCATTGTAGATCGCTTCTAAGACCATGCATAAAAGATGGGATCTTGGCTCCGACACAAAAGCAACGGCTGACTTATAAAAATTGGCTTCATGTCTACGCAAAAGACACTTCAGCGATCACACCTCGTATGGCAAGCCTTGTTGACCTGTACAAGGTCAGTAACTTGCATTGCCGATACCTTCACTATTCCTCTATGAATATTGACTCGTCATCTTCTAGTTGAATATTGAAAATCTCGCCAATCAGGAGGCTGTCTGGTACCGTTATCCAACGCTAACCGATATTCCTCTGATCTATGATGTATTTGAGCCAAACTACCTACGACCTGCCTTTGAATTGAAAGACACCCATTTGGGTGAACTGATATTTGGGCATGACGAATGGATTCGTTATGGAATGAAGCCCGGAAAACCAAATGCCTTAGCACGGATGTTTGCCTATGAAGGTAAGTGTATATTAGTCAGTTCAGCTGCTGTATTGCCTGACTGATTTTTCCATCAGGACTTCTCGATGAACCCACGTTTCTCCGCTCTGAGGACTATGCGGACCTTTTTGTCCCATATGGTCCTACACTATGGCGACGTCGTCCTACTTATACTTATCGTGTCCCAAAGCAAGTATGGTGCTTGACTCCTTGCTTCCCTCAAAACTCGTATGTGTCCCCCATGAACAATAAAAGGTATAGAACTTCGCCTTCATCCTCTATCAGAATTTTTCGCTGATCCTACAAGTCATTTAAGAGAATCACCGAAGTAACCGGGCAGAAACGCCATGCCATGCTCTTCAGTACAATAGTGTCCGATACTTGCGCTGTTGCAATCGGTCCTCTCGAGTACTGTGGCAATGGAAAAGTAATTGAGATGCCTCATGGAAAGACCACGTACGTCCTTCCCCACTTTGTTCCGACTTCTCCAGATTTCTGATATTCACTTTAGGGTTTCAGTTGTTCGGCACGATCCTTCTATTCCTCAGTTCTATGCACGACGAGAGATGATTGGGCTTGAGCGCAAGTCCAATGGACTGGATCGAACTGGAGCAACGAAGAAATCTATGTCACATGCACAACAGCTGAAACGCCGTAAGATCAAGGCTAAAACTAGCTTGCTGTCCAACTCGTTGCCTGCACCTTCTGAATCTTCGGCTTCGGGGACATCGACTGCACTTGCAGCGTTGACTTCTTCTACGAACCTTCCTGCAGCAAAGAAGAGACGGCTGAGGCTGAGCGCTGATAAAGCCCTTGTTGTATCTGTTGTAGGTGTTGAAAATGTTGATGTAGAATCCATTTCCTTGGGAAGGCGAAAGCAACGGTAACTTAGTAACATATCTTTAGTAGCAAGCAATTAAATCGATGGTATTGACTCGGATTGACAAAGTAATTTAAGCCTGCATTGAATCATGTAGAGCAGCCCGAATTGGCTCGTCAGTTTGGAATGAAATCAACTGCTTAACTGCCTCGGCTATGTATTCCTCATCTTTGACGACAACTCCACGCTCCAGTATACCAGTGATGGTAAGTTGTTGGCAATCTGTACCCATTTCTGGAATCTTCACCGCGTTTAACTGTTCAACAATATCCTTGCCACATAAAACATGGTCCGGATGGACGAGATGCTTTCCGAATCTGTCCCACTGATTCTCCCAACTGGCCTCGCAAGAGAATTGGGTTTGGCATATTGGACCATGTTGGACAGGTGGCGCAATCAATGCTAAGGATTTGTGAAGTGTGTCAATCTGGTCCTTCGTTCGAAGAAGGTGGAAAACACCGATTTGCCCAATCTGTGCATGTTGGTCCAGTGTCAGGCTTGAAATAGAGCTTGAGATCAATTTGCGAAAGGCTGGTTCGATCCATTGATCGACACGAAACAACCTTGCGAGTTGGAATTGTAATGCGGGGTGGAAGTCATTGCGCTTTTCGAGTTCCGAGATAGCAAACTCGATTCCATCTTCGATTTCAAGGAAAGTCGAAAGATCGAGGATGTTGATGAGGAAGTGCTCAGTGTGGGCATATTGACTATTTGATGATTCAGTAGGGATGGAGAAACAGATATAACGGTACTCACCTTGAGCCACAGAACAAATATGTACACAAATCATTGAATGCGGCAGGTCGAATTTTCTCAGGAAATTCAATAGGGTTGTTATCATCTTTTCCTTCACATGAGAGTTCCAAAGTAGTCGCATCAGGATCCCGTGGAAGTGAAAACAGCGAATCAAAGAATTTGGAGCGTTTGGCAAGAAGGCCCATATAGACGCGGTATAAGACCATTTCCCTAGTTTCTTGGTCTACAGCCTATAATAAAAGGAAAGGTCATGCCTGCGTGAACCTTGAGTTTCGGTTGGAAGACTGACCTTAAATACGACGGTTCCATCTATAAAGTAGAACTCAGGGTGCCTTACAGCAAGAGGCATTGTCCTGGAGGAGTTTATAGGAGTTGCAGTGGGTGTCAGAAGCATAAGGTAGTTCAGGCCGTAGAAATTTGTTAGGTGAAAGAACTTGCAAGACTTGCACGCCTTCATGATTCTTCACGTGATGGTGTTCACAGCCGAAATCAGAACGCCCGGATTCAGATAAGATCTTCGTCTCATTCATGGATATTTTCCTCTACTTTCAGAATCGTTAGAAAACAGTATGGCATCCACATTTCCGCAACTTCCCCAGGGAACCATCTGGCCACTTCAAATTACACAAGCCTATGCTATTCTTTTGCAATCACATATGAGGGCAGTACGCTTGTTGCAATCGGAAGACGGGGAACCCGTTCAGCTACGGCTAAATGCTCAGACTATAAAGGATCAAGCTATTCCTCTCTTGCGAGCCTTGGAACCCGCAATGCCAAACAGTATTGACTGGGTAGCTGAGTGCACTGTGAAAATAATGGAAGTTATCACCGATCTACAGCTGATGGCAGCTGAACTTGATGTTCGGTATGTCCTCTGCTTGATATTTTCATACCAAAAGACAGCTCAGATGCTCCCAGAACTTCCACCCGAGTCACTCATGTTGAGCCAGTATACATAAACCGTACAGGGAGACCTGGAAGACCCTCGAAGTCCATCAAACCACAATGGCTAGAAGAGGCTTTTGCCCCACATCGACTTCTTTCGATATCAGCACTTGCTAAAGCCCTTGGGATGCATCGGCATACACTCCGCAAATATATTAGGCTTCATGGAATTCACCGTAGTTTCTGTGCAATGACTGATGCAGAGCTCGACACTCTTGTACGGCATGTCAAAGAGCGAAAACCAAATGCTGGACTTCGTTATGTTGTGGGATTCTTTCGGAAGCAGGGGTTGAAAATTCAGCAAAAAAGAGTGCGCTCTTCTCTGTTACGAATGGATGGGGTTGGCCAAGCTCTGCGGACACGTCGACCAATTCATCGCCGTCAATATCATGTACCACGCCCAAATTCCTTATGGCATATGGATGGTCATCATAAATTAATTCGATGGGGAATTGTAATCCATGGAATTGTCGATGGATATTGTCGCACAGTGAGTAATTTATTTGAATCTATGATTTTTTTCTTACTTTATATGACTATCGAGATTGTCGGTCTCAAGGCAAACACCAACAACAGAGCATCCACTGTGCTACAGTTGTTTTTGGAGGCTGTTAGAAAGTACGGACCTCCCTCCCAGATGCGCGGTGTTAGAGGAGGAGAGAATGTTGATGTAGCAGTTTGGATGATTCTCCATCAGGGGCCAAACCGTCGATCTTTCATCTGGGGAGAGTAAGTCAAAGTTGGCCATATTAAAGTTAATTTCTAATCACTTTCAATGATGTAGCTCAACGCGGAACTCTCGTATGGAGCGCACATGGGTTGAAATTGGCACCCAGGTTGCAAGGAGGTGGAAAGCCTTTTTTGCTCGACTGGAACAGCTCCATTCTCTTAACATTGATCAAGCATGGCATCTCTGGCTCTTACATTTTCTTTTCCTCGATGAACTTAATCAAGATCTCAAGAATCTCGAAGAAGACTGGAACCACCATCCTCTCTCACGATTTGGACATGATAAGTCCCCTGCGGTATTTTGTTCCTCAATTTCTATGCTCAATGCTCATATCAATGTTATTAGGATATGCGCTTTCTTGGAGAGTTAAAGCATGGCCGATATACTGGACGACAGGATATCCATCCAAACATCGCTGCACAATATAGAGATCTTGCTAATAGTCCTGATCAGATCACTGAACAAATTGCCGCAAATCAAGAAACAAATATTCGTCATGAAGCCATCGAAACTCCAACTCGCAGAAGTCCCTTCAGGACTTTAGAGATAGAGGGAATTTTCCGTGATGCGCTTCGAGAACTTGACAACATCCAGAGCGTCCCGACTGGTTTTGGGGTATCCGAGGATGAGTGGGTCGATGGTCATTATCCAGAGTCTGCGGTGATTACTGTGGCAAGAAAGGAGTTTGATATCAGTTTGCCTTTTCGCATCTGGTGGCCAAGGGCTGTCCGCTGGGCAAGAGCATTTGAACTAATAGTCAAGTTACAAATCCAGTTTCCAAACGCATAAAATTGTCAAGCATTCTCTCGCTTTGAAAACTCTCTCTATTTCCCAACGATTTCCCTGAATTTGGTCCGTTGTAGGTATGAAGATATTCCAAATACAAATATTTGTTTCTGTATGTCCCCAATAAATTTTTATCGCATGTTATTTCCTGTTCCTCCCCTTGATTATTTCCCTTCCTTCCTTCAAGTTATCTCGCCTTTCTTACATATCTCTCCTTTAATTTCCATCTCGCCAATTGCTAATCATCTCCTCTGGTTCTCATCTGGAACACCATGGCGGCCTGTCTTGCTATTCGCAGCAAGGGAAAAGGCTGTGAATGCAAAGAATTTCAGCCGAGGACCAAAGACGCAAAATGTGGAGGATGCAAGCACCGGCTTGCTGACCATGAAGGCGCCACCTTGTCTGACCCAACTACCTCGTCTGCTCAAACCACCTCATCGTCCGCCCCAACCACCTCGTCATCTACAAGTTCGTCACTCGTTGACAGGATTATTGCAAAGTATAGCCCTCGAGTATCAGACTCTGGTTCCGATGCTGCTGCCGCTAGTACCTCTGCCATTGAAAGTGCCAAATGTGAGTCCAACAGCACATTCCGCACCAAAAAACCTGCAGGCAAGAAAGCGTCTAAGGTATATCACCTCCACTTAACCTCTTTCCTGGCTTTGAGCTTACATGCAAAGCAGTCTGGCTCGGAAAATGAATTATTCAAAGTTGGAACTGTCATTTTATTCCGGGAGGGTTCGATGTGAGTTTGCAACCTTGATTTTGATTCTCTGTTTTCAATTGGTCTCTTCAGGAGGAAGGCAAGCTCAATGACGACGTCTGCCCGAAAGCATTCCGTTTGGAAGAACTCCGAAAAGCAGGACTTTCAGTTTCTCAAGACAATCTCGAGATTAGCATACAGTGGACGCAATCTGAAATCGATGGTTGGCTCCGTACATTATTTCCTCTCGTCTTTCAGTGGCTTGACACGAGATGGGGCAAGCCTGAGTCGGGAATGTTCCACTGGGCTTTGCTTCAAAAGTCGTACAGTCGTCTTATTGTTCTTGATCGACCGGCCATGACAGAAAAAGACCTCTTTCTTGTGCGTGGTGCTGCCGGAAAGAGCTTCATGCTCCATACAATTTATATTGGTATGTTGCATCATGTCTTTGCAAGTCTGAAATAATCGTTCATGTAATATATACAGGGCTGCTTCATTCAATTTCATCCAACGTATACAATGACTGGGACGCTGCTATTGCCAATCCCCAGGCCATCGACGTGGATTCAGACAATGTCTCTGATGAGGAAGAGGAGACTACCACACGAAGAAAGCCTAGAAGTCAACGGTTATTGAAGAAGGAGAAGGGTAAAGGCCGAGCTCGACCCAGAACTCCACAGGCTAGTGGCGATGAATGGGATGGTCGCACCTATGACTCAGACTTGGATAAGTCCACCGGCAATGACAGTGACGTGGAAATCGTGGGCGAAGGAACGGTTGCAAATCCCGTTTCTATTGATTCAGATGGAGAAACACCTCGCCCATCTATGGACACTGCTCAGCCATCCCCTTTCCCCGTTCGTCCTCGCCCTCGCCCATTGAAACGGCGCCGATTATCATCAGTTGATAGCGAAGATGAGGCCAGAAGTGTGAGCAGCAAACGCTCTCGGTGTAAGTACTTATATGGCCATAGCCTATTTCTCATTTATAACTAACTACATTTGCGATTGCGCAGTGTCCGCCAGTCCCAATGTAGCAGGGGCATCCTCGGCATCCTCTTCTGTCACTTTTCCATTAACCACCACTGCCCCGGAGTTGCTCCTGGACAATGCACCACAAGTCGAAGCTTCCGAAGCTTTGCCTGTCGCAGGGCCTTCTTCCATTTCCAATTCATTGAATGCGACGTGGTCACCAATTTCAGCCGGACCAGCACCAGCACCAAGGACCTCGCATCAAATCTCCCCAAGGCGCGGATTCTCCAGTGCTCCACGCCCTCGCTTTGATCCTTGGGCTTGATCCTAGCTCCCATCCTCCCATTCCTTTCTCTCATCAATTATCATCATATCTGCATGCATCCACCATTTAGATTCTCTTTAATTTCTATGTGTTTCTCTGCATCATCCACCTTGCTTTCGTGATTCTGTTCACATCTTCCTTGCCCCCGGATCAGCAAAACTCCATCCGTCTGGCACGTCTGGCGCCAGACGCGCCAGACGCAATCAGACTTCCATATTCGGTATGGCGACATATCGACGCTCGCGATGCCATAAAACTTTCACGCCCCAGAATTTGATTCTGGCTTCAGAAATTTTTCTAACAACATCATTGGTTACTGACACAGTTCACCAGAAATCTGTCAGTTCTATTAATCCGTCATTGTAAATCCATCATTTCAGAAATGTGGTCAAACGATTGCATTGTAGTACAATAGGCTATGTAGATACAACAGCTACTATACTACGGCGCCATGACATTTGTATGTGGCAGCGTCAGGTTCTAATTCGATGAGGAATCAAATTGGATAACATACGATGTAGAAGTTGGTATACTGCCTCCTCCGAGGTGTCGATCTCACGAACAGGGCCGCGAGGGGGAGTCGCTGAACTAGAGTCGGCCTTGGAGATCTCGCTGGGGGTCATTCCACCTTGCTCTGGGTGCAGCAATGGCCAATTACCTCATGGAGCGGGGAGGCTGTTGCTACCGCGAGTGCTCATTTCCGGTTCTGGTCACTGGTCCTGGTCACCGTCAACATGATGATCAATGCGTCATGGTCACCGGGTACGCACCATTTTTTCTTTCCCCTCGGTTTCTTCTTATCCCATCTCCTAGAGGTATTTCCATGGTCGAAGGCCTTAACCGAGAAACTGGAAGGGCAACTGAGGCGGTGGTGAAAGCATATGCTACTGAGCTCCAGACCGGCGCCCGATAAAGTCGACTAAAAGAGGGGCAAAGAGACGTACCGTGTGAGCAGAGATACGACATGGAGCTCGGTGGGGTTGCAATTCGGACACTGTGGGCTCCTAGCCTGATATAGTACACTGAGGGTAGGGAGTGAGAAAATGAAGACCCAGCGACAACTTACAAGTTGGGGATCCTGTCGCTGTCGTGAGTGGTGCTGCGCGTGCCGCCGTTGTGTCATGGTCGCCATTGTCGTCATAGTGGTGATGGTGGGGGCAGTCGCCATACCGTCGCAGGTATGATACACTAAGTTATTGTGTTAGAGTTACTATGTGGGCGAATACGATATAAAGGGCTAGGAGACGTACCTGGTCCTAGATCACTTTATAACTAGTTGTAGGATCTCATGGTTGGCGCTGCTTCGTCATGTATTGTGGTAGTGAGATGTGGAAGCAGGAAAGGTGATGATGGTGAGACGGTAAAGAGCCGGGGAAAATGTTGAACGTTCGAACATCAATCAACAACATCACGTGTATCGGAGTTTGAATGAACTTGGCAATGATTTCGAATCTCATTTAAATTAAGTATCTCTTGCACGGTTCCCAACGTTCTCCACAACCACCACCCACTATGCTGGGGCAGTATTTTGATTCATCGTCCCACCCGAAAGAGCTTGAACAGCCCCTGGTTCTTTTTTCCACCACTGCCATCCTGCCCACGTAAACCCACCGCCGACCAGACCGTGTTATACATGTCGCTCAACATGCTCCGTTGGGTCAATGGTTCTAATTCTAGTTGCACAGCTCTTCGCCTAATGTTGACTCCCTCTATACAAAGTGGAAATATAGCTGGTGCTCGCCCAATGACCAAACAGGGATGTGGGTATGGAACGCAATTGCCACGGAAAGAGGCCACATCAGGAAAATAACATGTCGCTGGACTGGCTGGAGCCAGTAAGTCCAGTCGTTCCAGCTTGCCAGCACATGAGCTGGACCTATCTCGACATGCCCGAATCCAGCACGTGTGCTGGCACAGGAAATCACTGGTACCAGTTGCTCGCACTAGACCTAGACTCTAGTACGCCCTGGCACCAGTTGTTCTGGACCTTTTCCTTTTGCTCAGCTTCACATATATTGCACGCAAATAGTCATAATTATTCAGATGCACACTATCATTCTTGGGTATTCAAGTGTACAACACCATAAGATTCGATATATCCAAACTAAGCAACGATCTTCTCGATGGCGGCCTGGAGAATGACTGTCCACCTTGCCACGTCAAAACGGCGAGAAGACGCTGCCCATTACCCTCCCCACACCACATCCGTGAACCCCCTTAGGGTGAACAGCGAGGCATGTAGAAACAAGGGGGCTATTTTTAAGCCCCCCTTGTGTCCCTAGTTAGATATATACCGTGGGGCAGAATCGAACGAATGAGGACCAAGAAAAACACACCTTATCGTCATCGGTAAATGAAGCGGTAGTTTTCGAGGTCGTACTCTGCGGCACGTGGTGCATCTTCTTGATTCACCCCTTCTTCATTGAACGCATGGAGGATGAGACGAAGTCCCTCTTTACCCATGGCGCTCCGCCAGTCAGTAAGGGGGTCGGCGGCCTATACTCCCAGTATCAATGAGATAGAAGAAAGTACAATTGAATGTAACTTACCACATGAATAATGGCATCACGGCTGCCACTATCCATCTCGTTTGCGATGGAGGGAAAGACGGCTTTCCATACCTCTGTGACAGTATCATCCATGACCACATTGGTTCCAAATGGGTCTTCGAGTGTCGCAGCCCAATGTATGAGGGTCGGTTTGAAGGATTTCCTCCAGTCCCTTGCGACCGTAATCGCGAATTCAGTCATTTTCGAGTCGGCAAACGACAATGATGGCTGATGTTGAGAGAGAAGATAAGTGGGCAGCGGTAACTCTGGTGGGTAATAGGTCCGTCGTGTGCATTGGAAACATGTTGCAGTGGTGGTAATGGCTAGAAAGTGGAGACCAATATATGTGGAAGTTACGAAAAAAAACGAGGAAAGAAAGGACTCACTACGCTGTCCCATCTCTGGGCACTCAAAGTGCCCTCTCCAATCACCTATAACAGCGCCTCAGACCAAAAATGGTGAGTTGCGATTGCGACTGCAGGGGGCTCCACAATATGGTTATGTTAAATGGTGGTTAGCGATCGTTTTGAAGTAAAATGGGAAAGAAGAAGTCGGCATACCAAAGCATTCACAATAGGACAACCAACGACGGTAGGGGTAGAGGATAGACAGTGAGTGCCTGAGTAACAATGCCTATGCAAGCTTCTGTGGGATGAAAAGCGGTGAGGGTTGGAAAAGCGAATATACCAGACAAGGCAACGAGAGAGCTGAGCAATGGGATTGTAAACAAGGCTCACCGGGACAATTCATGTCACCTGAATGAAGGTAAGAACGGCGTGCATATTACACACAGGTGAATGGGGAGGATGTATAGGACAGTTTCGAATGGTGGGGGGAAGAAACAACATAATGAACTTCCCTTATTCGGAGTTCAACACTATCATGTGGAGTCGGAGTTCTAATGGACTTGAACATTTCAAACGCGCTTCGCTGCTTCCACCGTGAAAATGCCTGGGCGGGATCTCGCACAACCAACACCATCACGACGAAGAAATTTGTCGACCCCCATGGGAAAATGCGTGCAGGAAATGACCTTATCAACCCCCAACCAAACCCGAGGATGCACTAACCCGATCGGCGATGATCAGCAAATCCGAAAGTCACGAAGAGACGGTGGGGTAATAGAACCAAACCAATCGCAGAAGAAATGAGCATGGAAAGGAGTCCGAGACAGGTGTCACTTGGATGAAAGTGCCGCAGACAAGGATCATGATGGGCCAAAAGGGAATTAGAGTAAGGATAATCGAGTCAAAGAGCGTTTCCCACTTTCACTCTCAGTGCGTTTCTTTCAATCATTTTTTAGCTCTATTATAAAGAATGTTTCATAAATATATGCCAGGGTTTGGATAATTACGACATTGGGGAATTGGGGAATTTGTGCTGGAACTGCTAGGCCTAGCAAATTTGTCTGGAGCGCTGGAGAAATTATTACAAAATTTTGAGACTGGCCCTAGTAAGTCCAGCAAGTCCAGCACTTTCCAGCAGTTCCAGCGAGCCTAGCAGCGTGTTATTTTCCTGATGCAAGGACCCTTGTAGCTGCATATATGGCTTTGTTTTGTTACAAGTATACGCTAACGAAGTTGCTTTTTAAATGTATCTGTTTTGGTAGTTTAAACTGGAGAGCACCAACGAAACTGACCATCTGATAGAATATAAAATTCTGAACCATTATGACATTATTGTGGCAATATAAAAATTCTGAGGAAAAATGAGAGGATGGAGATTTCTGACAGCCAAACCTGCCAGACATGCCAGACGTGCCAGACGCGCCAGACCATGCCAGACGAATGGACTTTTCCTGATGCGGCGGCCCCTCGTTACACTATACTTTCACTAATCATTTTAACACTCATTTAACCCTTTTCCTTTAACGTTTCTCATGTCATAAGGCTCCGAGTCATTTTACCCTTCTCCTTTAACGTTTCTCATGTTATATACGCTGCATCGCATCTCCATCTTCCATCGCATTCAACCATGTATCATGGTTCACATTCCACACGTTCATTTCCCTTTCCCTCTTGCATCATATCGCATATCAAGGCCATTCATCACGTTCAGTTCGTCTCCTCTGCATAATATCAATCCCACAGCCATCAACATCCAGAGTCCGGACTTTAGCACATCACCTTTAGCATATTCAGTAATCAGTAGTCAGTAGATAGAACTAGATAGCGCATCCAGGAATATAATATATCATTCGTGAAATGGAACTACTTAGTGAGGAGCAAGGGGGAGACTGCATCTCCAGGAATTTCGACGCGTGGCACGGCACGTGACCACGTGAACAGCTCTGAATTGCCGTGTTTGCAGTAAACCTTTCATTGCACCTTTCTCACCTCATAGGATCCATCCTATCCACATTTTTCTGGGACAATAGAATGGATTCTATGCCTGCATTTTGTAGACGTACAAATTGAACTGTAGAAAACAAATTCTATTAAAATCCTATCTCGGTACCCATAACCCC
>Ga0307513_10002680_pt1 | contig 24515 bp, 24 predicted proteins | sample 15_EM_MG_FD_202174 | JGI IMG/M metagenome (GOLD analysis project Ga0307513, IMG submission 202174) | Populus trichocarpa ectomycorrhiza microbial communities from riparian zone in the Pacific Northwest, United States - 15_EM | ecosystem: Host-associated > Plants > Roots > Unclassified | place...
GGGATTTTGTGTTGCCAAATTTTTTCCGCAACAGTACCACCCACGCTTTTTAAAATAATATTCAGCAATAAATTGTGCCCCCCCCCCCCCCCCACTCACACTCCCCTCTTTTTACAAGTATAATCTATTCAGGGATCCCAGTGGCCATAATATCGGGTATTCTGTAGTACTCATGCGACCGTGTGCTAAGTAAATTATGTGATCTTTCAGGTTTGCCAAACATTTTTATTAGTAACCTGCTCTTTCTCTTTTTTTCCCTTTTGGCACAGAAGGACCAGGAAACATGAGGGGGTCAAAGCCCTTTGAGCATTTTACTCACCTCTAGTGTCGAGTATCATAATTAGAGGAATCCAAAATCACGTGATTTGCTTAGCACCTGGCCGTATGAGTAGACTATCGCTTGGTCTATGCCGGTCGGTATAAGTGATACCCGACTGGCGTAGCTCAGAATCCGAATTTGACCAGGAAACGAATTCAAAAGTGCCCCGGCGCCCACATGCCATCCTACTCACCGTTTCTGTCACTAGCCTCGTGCAGCTGATTGCCCCGTCATGCCTTGCGGTCCTGCCAATAAGTTACCCACCAACCATTCCTAAGGCATAAATAAAAACGAAAGACCATCTGGGTGGAAGGGGGCTCGATATTGGAGGAGGATGTCTTGATCTTCACTCTATATTTGCACTCAGAAGGGAGACAAGCATTCTTAAATACATAACTCAGAAAACTTTGACATTCTAACTTCTTCCTTTCCTAGACTCTTTCCACCACCATAACATTCGCTGGGTCTCCTCTCTCTCTGTCCAACCTCCCCTGATCTCTTCGCTTCCATTCCCTCCATTCCCTCCATTCCCTCCGCTTCAACTCTCTTCCATTCCCTCCGCTTCTTCTTCCCTTCCCTTCCCTTCTGCCTCACTTCTTCAATGCGCACCCAGCTCCTACTTGGTTCTCCGTTTTCCAGATTATTCGTGTCCTTTATGCGAGAAGTGATGAATGCCAGATATGCAGGCGTTGTTCTTGAGACGTCAAGACCCTGCTATGAATCAAAGCGCCGGTAACTCACAATAATACAACCATCTTGGCGACAGAAGGCGTGGCTCTAACTAGTCCCCCGTTATATATCAATAGTTTCCAATTTCAAAATGACACATGACAATAATTGGACCGACCTTAGAAGAGAGCTTTCCTCAGCTCACCACAATGTTGGAAGCCGTTAGATGCTGTTCGGCATGCTCACATTATTGTTTCATTATTCAGAGATTTTTCGGGAATGCGCGTAAGCTCTGCGAATGCGTTTTGGATCGATCGGTACATCCACTGGAGGACTGAAGAACCGGAAGGAAGAGTGAAATAGTTGGATGCCCGGGGGTTATGAACAGTGGGAGCTTTTGACTTTCCTATGTTGGCAAGCGAGTGCGTAGAGGGGAAAGGGCGACATATATGGGAGAGAATGGATATCTGTGGTGGTCTGTGGTATTTGGCCTTCGCCGTGAATCCGTTTATGTTTCTGTTTGGCTGTACAGAGACTAGGTCACAGCGGCCCTCTCAGATGAAATGAAGCTTCCAGAATCTCTCGCTCTCTCAAGTCTACTGTATACAGCCTCGTAATCCCTCCTGTTTTTTCCAACCGAATTTAAACACTTCCTACGAGTGATAACCGATGAATAGAGTAGTGATCCGGCATCACCTCAAGAGGGCACTGAACATAACAAATTACCCTCGCTCAAGAAAAACAAATCCTCAAAGGAGAAATATTCTGCGATATAAATTCAATATATCATACCAAACTGTGGAAATTTGTGATACCCCCTCCTTCCCTGCCCCTTTTTTTGTGAAAAAAACAAAAAGAACAAAGTATCATACAATATTATTATTATACAAAAATTCGATTCAAAACACAAAGCCCAACTTATCATAACCCACCCTCACTTCTTAAAAACACTAAGGCCAAACATAGACTCCCATTAGCCATAGCAGTAATCGCCTTAGCAATCCAGCTACCCATTGGACATTCTGAAAGTTAAGGGAAGAGACATTGGGGCATAATACGCCTACATATCTGACTCGGTATCTAAACGACCCCGGAGCAACTTTCTAATCCCCTTATACTTATGCCAGTCAGCCCACCATAATGGTGTTCGGCCATAATTGTCACTCGAGTCGGCATTGACCTCTTTTCGGTCAAGGAGCAGCTTTACAGTGCTCTCATGTCCACGCTTAGCAGCCAGCAGGAGTGGTGTTTGGCCATCATTGTTCCTCGAGTCGGGATCAACATCTTTCTGGCCAAGGAGCAGCTTCACAATCCTCTCATGTCCATTGCTGGCAGCACGCAAGAGTGGTGTTTGGCCATTATTGCTTCTCGAGTTGGGGTTGACCTCTTTCCGGTCAAGGAGCAGCTTCACAATCCCTTCATGCCCACCCCAGGCAGCACGCCAGAGTGGTGTTTGGCCATCATTGTCTCTCGAGTCGGGGTTGACCTCTTTCCGGTCAAGGAGTAGCTTCACAACCCCTTCATGCCCACCCTTAGCAGCACAGAGGAGTGGTGTTTGGCCATTATTGCCTCTCGAGTCGGGATTGACCTCTTTCCGGCTAAGGAGCAGCTTTATAATCCCCTCATGCCCATTCCTGGCAGCACACAAGAGTGGCGTTTGGCCATATTTGTCCCTCCGGTCGGGATTGACCTCTTTCCGGTCAAGGAGCAGCTTCACAATCCCCTCATGCCCACCACCGGCAGCACCCCAGAGTGGTGGTCGGCCATCACCGTTTCTAGAGTCGGGGTTGACCTCTTTCCTGTCAAGAAGCAACCTCACAATCCCCTCATGCCCACCCTCAGCAGCCCACCAGAGTGGTGTTTGACCATCGTTGCTCCCCGAATCGGGGTTGACCTCTTTCCGGTCAAGGAGTAGCTTCACAACCCCTTCATGCCCACCCTTAGCAGCACAGAGGAGCGGTGTTTGGCCATTATTGCTTCTCGAGTCAGGATTGACCTCTTTCCGGTCAAGGAGTAGCTTCACAATTCCCTCATGCCCACCCATGGCAGCACACCAGAGTGGTGTTAGGCCATCATTGTCTCTCGAGTCGGGATTGACCTCGTTCCGGTCGAGGAGTAGCTTTACAATCCCCTCATGCCCACCCCCGGCGGCACACTGGAGTGGTGTTCTGCCATAATCGTTTCTCGAATCGGGGTTGACCTCTTTCCGGCCAAGAAGCAGCTTCATAATCCCTTCATGCCCACCTCCGGCAGCACACCAGAGTGGTGTTTTGCCAGAGTTGTCTCCCAAATCGGGGTTGGCCTCTTTCCTGTTAAGGAGCAGCTTCACAATCCCCTCATGTCCATCCTCGGCTGCACGTAAGAGTAGTGTTTCGCCATCATTGTTTCTCAAGTCGGGGTTGGTCGTTTTCTGGTCAAGGAGCAGCTTCACAATCCCCTCATGTCCACCCCCGGCGGCACATATGAGTGGCGTATTGCCAAACTTGTCTCGCGAGTTAGGGTTGACCTTTTTCCTGCCAAGGAGCAGCTTCGCGATCCCTTTATACCAGAGCCGTGTGCTACCATCTTTCGAGTCGGGGTTGACATCTTCCCACCCAAGGAGGAGCTTCACAACCCCCTCATGCCCACCCTTGGCGGCACATAGAAGTGGTGTTTTGCCATCATCGTTCCTCGAGTCGGGGTTGACCTCTTTCCGACCAAGGAGTAGCTTCACCAGCTCTTCATGCCCGCTCCCCGCGGCCCACATCAATGGAGTACTGCCCCAGGCATCAGCCATGTCTGCATTACAGCTTTTATCCTTTTCCAACAAGCTAATCGCAACCTCATCAAGCCCAAGGTATGCCACGCAGTGAAGACCAGTGAATGTCATAGAATGCTGTCTCCACTGTTCCCGCCAACCGAAGTTCGCCCATACAAGAAGCTTGGCCGATATATGTCCACCAAATTTGCCAAGGAGCTGAAGCGCGAGTGATTTCACCCCTTCTGTAAGCCCATTTCTTGCGTAGAGTCCCCAGTAGCTGGAGGCGTATTGGAGGAAGCGTGTCTCTGCCGGGGCGCTATCAAGAGTATATGAGATCTTATCAACGGAATCAAAGTTAAGATATGCCAAGCAAACCTCGGCCATTATCGAATGGGGGCTTTGAAAATGTTCGGAATGCCGGCTGAAATATTCTTGAAGGGTAAAGTGTACCAGCCGGACAATTGAGCTCTCATCCACGGTGACAAGTCCCAAGCAGGAGGCTAACAATTTCTTTTCCGAAGGGATATTATCGTGGTCCATATCCTTAGAGCCAATCTCGACTGCTAAGGCCTCACATAGTTCCCCAATATGCATTGGATGTTCCGAGAGAGAAATCCACATCAACGCAGCCATGCCGAGTGTTGATTTCCCTTGGCCCTGACCCTTTATTCTATCCAAGGTCGCATCGTAGGCGCCGTCCAATCCGAGTCCACTTGTCATCAAGTCGAGTCTTTCTCGCCTCTTCCGGATTGTCGCTTCAGATAATATCGCGTCTATACTCAAGGAAATGAGTAGAAATCTAGCCACTATTGTCAGCGATTACTCGCCGCTTCAATTATTGAATTAACCATCACATACACGTCAGGAATCTTTTCCGGAATGTGTTTCATAATATCGGCCTTGAGTGCAGGGGTCATGTCTTCCGAATCCGAGTCGTTCTTCAACCTCATCTCGAGATATTCCCTAATATCCTCACTATTTGGGCTGAATGGGATAACCTGCAGGCTCCCCGGAAGGTATTTCTCTACCGCACTCCGAATGTGGGGTCTCCCAGTAATGAATAACCGGACACCCGGCGACGTCTGAGAAACGGTTTGCAATGAGGCGAGAAGTTGAGATAGATGTTTATCTGAACATTCATCTAAGGCATCAATACAAATGAATGTCTGCTTCACGGGTGCAAGGGCACTCCCCAAGAGCTTAACGGTTTCCGAAACCTGGAGTCCTCGGCCCCCGACTTCGCTCCCTGCTCTCTTGAATGCTTCCTCGATCTCAGGGGGAACCATTTTTAACGCATTCACGACCTGCTTGGTGAGGGCACCGGCCATGCTCGCAGCAGTTTGCCTCTCGTGGTCCTGGAAATCGCAATAGACGCATGCGACAGCGATGTTCTCTCCCCCAAAGTGCTCAAGCAACCTATCAATCACCAGAGAGCTAAGTGTTTTATCCAGTTAGCTATAACCCTCCTTCATGAGTTATCATTTTTCCTACCTTAGAAAGGTCTTTCCAACCCCTGGATCACCGGAACAAAACAAAGTAGCCTTGCTGGATTCATCTTTCCCGTCACGCCATCTGAGAAACTCATCGGTTTGCAAAAACCATTCTCCTAGGCCATCCTGTCTTCGATTCCTCACATCGTTGTGGCGTACATGAGGTTGTAGGGGTGATAGCCAATTCAAAACTTTGGCCTTTTCATCCACATATGTTATATTGGTAGTGGTGTTGTTGCTATTTATTTGGTTAAAACTGTTGATATGACCTGTACCGGTAGCATTCGGTTCCAGCTGTGTTGAAGGGCCCATGTTGCTTCGCGGTAGACGTGTTGTTAAGATGGTGAAAACGATAGAATAGCTCGGTGTTGAAGCTCAGTAAAACCGGAGTCGTGTTATAAGTTAAAAGGGGTTTTCGTGGAAAGAGGGGTACAAGTATCATACTGCTGCAATGTCTCGGCGGCAACAAAGACCTTGATTCAAAGATTGTGCTCGGATTCAAGCAATACTTGTACTACCCTGCTTGCTACGCCTTGCTTGAGATCTACACCATGAGAAATGCATGCAAACTTACTACGACGAATGGGGAAGACAAATCTTGGTTGATAAACATAAGTGCTCGGGGGTATCTTAAGTTGGACAGCATCGGTATGGTAATTAGCTAGTGTTTAAAACATACTGTACGTGTACCGTAAAATCTCGTGAAATCCACCATCTCCGGCAGCCCCTAATCTCTGGGGTTTGAGTCAAAAGTTCTCAAGAAGGATTAGTGCTTTCCTGACACGGTATAGCCTGAGTCATTTGGCTGTGTTAGATCTCGTTAATCAGACAAGCTAAACCTATCTTGGGCAGATGTCGCCATTTGCTGGGGAATAACCTGCGATCCAGATTCTCGCTCCAAGCTCCAGATTTTTCTAGATTCCTACGGGAAGTCCTCCAATAGATCTGATTAAGAAAATGGCGCGACCTGGGAAATTTTGTTTTTAGATTAATGGCATTCAAAGAGTATTCTTCCTTAACCGGAAACAAATACCTTGGCATCTCAAACTGAGGCATATTCCACCGATCTCTTTGTTGGCAGCGAAGGACTAAGGCCTTGTTCGGTTGCGATGGTTCCGTTCCGTTGTCCCATACAAATGACCGTTTCAAAAAGAAGAGATCATCGATTCATTCTGTTTGGTCTGTTGAACCCTCCTGTTCGTCGACCCTGCTCCTAGTCTATGTGTAAAAAATGTCTGGCAACAGGGGCAAAAAGTCGGGACCGCTCACACAAGCACTGGCCCAGCCTTTGCTTGAACTATTCTCTGAGCAGGTGTTTGTTTCCCATCCCCATACCCTTACACTTGAGTCTAGTACACCCCGATCCTATTCAAGGTGGTCAAATATACGGAGGTACAGCACCTAAGTTTTGTATGTTCCACAAGCGAGGTTTGCTGCCCTTACTCCCTGTGGAACATACAAAACTTAGGAGCTATACCTCCGTACGTCACCGAAATTTTTAGACTTCGACGGCGAAACGAGGTATGATAGGGCGAGTGACAGGCGGTGAAATCAAACGATAAACGCCAAGGAACCCACACCTAAAACGATCGCACTCAGGAACGGGGAAAAACTTTCACTAACTTGACAACAAGTCTCTCGCTCAACGACTCCACGATACTCGATGCTTAACTTCTCTAACTAACTAACTAAGGGCGATCACAGGAGTATATATCCACAAAAACCCCATATCCAGCCATCAGGCACCACACTACACCATGTGAATCTCTCCTTCCCCCTCCCGGCTAACTAAAAGCAAAACAACCACTCTTCCACCTCCGGGCTTCCAGCTCTTTCCGGTTGATCTTACAGCACTTGCTCCCGGCTTTCCCGAAAGCTGCACGATCCCAAAACCATCGCGCATTCCTGCATTCGCAATCCTTTCCCGAATGTACAAACCAAACGCCCAAAGACAAACCGTTTACGCGAAGCCAAAGCGAGTCTCCGAAGACAAACCCACCCCATTCTCAGCACACCTCCGAACACAAACCTATGCCCGATGCTGGAGCCATATGCCCGGATCCTCAGCCCATATCCGAGGCCAAACAAGCGCGCTCCTGGGAGCTATCGGAATAAAGGAACTATCGTGAGAGTATTGCTAGCAGCACCATTCGCAACATTCCCATCCATTAACGGAAACATATTTCCTGTGCTTCTGCACTTGCATATAACAAAAGAAACTATGGCATGCCTCGTAGGACTAACTGATTTCTAACTGACCCCCCCCCCGTCCAGTCCTGCGATCCTGCTAATACTAATCAACTACCCTTATTAAGACAACCATCTTGGCGATAGAAGCTGTGGCCCCAACTAGCCCCCGGTTTTGCATCAAAAGTTTCCAGTTTTTTTATAAAAAAAACATGACAATAATGGGACCGGCCTTAAAACGAGAGTTCTCCACAGCCCACTAGGTTGGAAGCCGTTATTCGCTTCTCGGCACGTTCACATTAATGTTTCACAATTCAGATAGTTTTCGGGAATGCATGTTGGCTTTGCTAACGCGGTTTGGATCGATACATCCACCGGAGGGCGGGAGAACCGGAAGGGAGAGTGAAAGAGTTGGATGCCCGGGGGCAACGAACAGTGGGAATCTTCATCATTCGTCCTTTAGCAAGGGGGTGCGTGGAGGGGAAAGGAGGACATCCGGGGCAGGGAATGGATATGTGAGGTGATCTGTGGTATTTTACCGTCGCCGTTAATCCGTTTATATGTTTCTGTTTGGCTGCATAAATACTAGGTCACGCAGGCCCTCTCAGATGAAATGAAGTTCCTAGAATCTCCCGCTCTGTCAAGTCCCCCGTATACAGCCCCGCCACCCCCCCTCTCTTTTTTTTCCAACCGAATTTAAACAATTCCGACGAGTGGTAAGCAATGAATAGAGTAATGATCTGCCACGACCTCAAAAGGGCACTGTATAGTACTGTACATAACGAATTACCCTCGCTCAAGAAACACAAATCCTCAAAGGAGAAATATTCTACGAAACAAATTCAATATATTATACCAAACTGTGTAAATTTGGGATACCCTCTCCTCTCTTCCCTCTTTTGTTGTGGAGAAAAAAAACAAAGAACAAAGTATCATAATAAATATTGCAATATTGTACAAAAAGTCAATTCAAAACACAAAACCCAACCTACCATAACCCACCCTCATTTCCTAACAACCCTAACGCCGAAAAAAAAAACTCCCATCAACCATAGCAGTAATCACCCCAGCAGTCTAGCCGCTCATATAACTACTTTCTGAAAGGTAGGGAAGAGACATTGGGGCACAATTCGCCTACTCATCGGACTCGGCATCTAAACGATTCTGGAGCAACTTTATAATGCCCTCATGCCGACAGCAGGTAGCCCACCATAATGCGGTTCTGCCATAATTGTCAATCAAGCCGGGATTGACCTCTTTTCGGTCAAGGAGTAGCTTCACAATCCCCTCATGCCCACCTGTGGCAGCACGCCAGAGTGGTGTTTGGCCATCATGGCCTCTCGAGTCGGGGTTGACCTCTTTCCGGCCAAGGAGCAGCTTCACAATCCCCTCATGCCCACTATTGGCAGCACCCCAGAGTGGTGTTCCGCCAAAATTGCCTCTCGAGTCGGGGTTGACCTCTTTCCGGCCAAGGAGCAGCTTCACAATCCCCTCATGCCCACCACCGGCAGCACGCCAGAGTGGTGTTTGGCCAAAATTGTCTCTCGAATCGGGGTTGACCTCTTTCCGGCCAAGGAGCAGCTTCACAATCCCTTCATGCCCGTTCCGGGCGGCACGCAAGAGTGGTGTTTGGCCATTATCGTTTCTCGAGTCGGGATTAACCTCTTTCCGGTCAAGGAGCAGCTTCACAATCCCCTCATGCCCACTATTGGCAGCACCCCAGAGTGGTGTTCCGCCAAAATTGCCTCTCGAGTCGGGGTTGACCTCCTTCAGGTCGAGGAGCAGCTTCACAATCCCCTCATGCCCACTATTGGCAGCACGCCAGAGTGGTGTTTGGCCATCATCGTTTCTCGAGTCGGGATTAACCTCTTTCCGGCCAAGGAGCAGCTTCACAATCCCCTCATGCCCACTATTGGCAGCACCCCAGAGTGGTGTTCCGCCAAAATTGGCTCTCGAGTCGGGGTTGACCCCCTTCAGATCGAGGAGCAGCTTCACAATCCCCTCATGCCCACCACAGGCAGCGCCCCAGAGTGGTGTTTGGCCATATTTGTCCCTCGGGTCGGGGTTGATCTTTTTCCGGTCAAGGAGCAGCTTCACAATCCCTTCATGCCCTCCCTCAGCGGCATATAGGAGTGGTGTATTGCCAAACATGTCTCTCGAGTTGGGGTTAACCTTTTTCCGCCCAAGGAGCAGCTTCGCGATCCCCTCATACCAGAGTGTTGTGCTCCCATCATGGTCTTTCGAGTTGGGGTTGACATCTTTCTGCCTAAAGAGCAGCTTCACCAGCTCTTCATGCCCGCTTTTCGCTGCCCACATCAATGGAGTACGGCCCCAGGAATCAGCCATGTCTGCACCACAGCCTTTATCTTCTTCCAACAAGCTAATCGCAATCTCTTCAAGCCCTAGGTATGCCGCACAGTGAAGACCAGTGAATCCCTCAGAATGCCGTCTCTGCCGTTCGTGCCAACCGAAGTTCCCCCATAAAAGAAGCTTGGCCGATATATGTCCTCCAAATTTACCAAGCAGCTGAAGCGCAAGTGATTTCACCCTTTTTGTAAGCCCATTTCTTGCATAGAGTCCCCAGTAGCTGGAGGCGTATTGGAGGAAGCGTGCCTCTGCAGGTGCTCTATCAAGGGTATATGAAATCTTATCAACAAAATCAAAGTTAAGATATGTCAAGCAAACCTCCGCCATTGTTGAATGAGGGTTTTCGAAATGTTCGGAATGCCGGCTGAAATATTCTTGAAGGGTAAAGTGTACCAGCCGGACAATTGAGCTCTCATCCACCGTGACAAGTCCCAAGCAGCAGGCTATCAATGTCTTTTCCGAAGGGATATTATCATAGTCCATATTTCTAGAGCCAATCTCAACTGCTAAGGCATCACATAGCTCCCCGATGTGCATTGGACGCTCCGAGCAAGAAATCCACATCAATGCAGCCATGCCGAGTGTTGATTTGCCTTTACTCTGACCTCTTATTCTATCGAATGTCGCATCGTAAGCGCCGTCCAATCCGAGTCCACTTGTCATCAAGTCGAGTCTCTCTCGCCTCTTACGGATTGTCGCCTCTGATAATATCGCATCTATGCTCAAGGAAATGAGTAGAAATCTAGCCACTATTGTCAGCGATTACCCTTGGCTTCAGATATAGAATTGGCCATCACATACATGTCAGGAATCCTTTCCGGAATGCGTTTCATAATATCAGCCTTGAGTGCAGGGCTCATTTCTTCCGAGTCAGAGTCATGCTTCAACCTCATCTCGAGATATTCCCGTATATCGTGACTATTTGGGCTGAATGGGATAACCTGCACGCTCCCCGGATGATATTTCTCTACCGCACTTCGAATGTGGGGCCTCCCAGTAATGAATAACCGGACACCCGGCGACGTCTGGGAAACGGTTTGCAATGAGGATAGAAGTTGGGATAGATGTTTATCTGAACATTCATCTAGGGCATCAATACAAATGAATGTCCGCCTCATGGGTGCAAGGGCCCTCCCCAAGAGCTTAACGGCTTCCGAAACCTGGAGTCCTCGGCTCTCAGACTCGCTCCCTGCTCTCTTGAATGCTTCCTCGATCTCAGGGGGAACCATTCTTAACGTATTCACAAGCTGCCTGGTGAGAGCACCGACCATGTTCGCCGCGGTTTGTCTCTCGTGGTCCTGGAAATCGGAATAGACGTAGGCGACAGCGATATTCTCTCCCCCAAAGTGCTCAAGCAACCTATCAATCACTAGCGAGCTATCGTATTGTTTCACCCAGTTAGCTAAAACTTTCCTTCATGAGTAATCATTTTCCCTACCTAAGAAAGGTCTTTCCAACCCCGGGATTACCGGAACAAAACAAAGTAGTTTTGCCGGATTCACCTTCCCCGTCACGCCATCTGAGAAACTCATCGGTTTGTAAAAACCATTCCCCTAGTCCATCCTGTCTTCGGGCCCTCACATCATTGTGGCGTACATGGGGTTGTAGGGGTGATAGCCAATTCAACACTTTGGCCTTTTCATCCACATATGTCATATTGGTAGTGGTGTTGTTGCTATTTATTTGGTTAAAACTGTTTATATGGCCTGTGCCGGTAGCATTCGGTTCGGGGTGCGTTGAAAGGCCCATATTCCTTTGTGGTGAAGGCGCTGTTAAGGTTGCGAAAGCGATTCAATATCTCGAAGTTGAAGAAGCTCAGCAAGAGCGGGGTAGTGGTGAGCGTACTTCAGCGAGGCTGGCGCCAAAAATGATGACCCAGGTACGGGTTTTCCACTAAGAACGGCCGTATTCACAACCTTAGAGTTATAATATCGATTTGGTAAAGCAATTTGAGCCAAATTTCCATCTATATCTGCAACAGTACCCAGGTTTTTAGTTTCCAACCCTTTAAAACCCTTTATTTAGGGTGGCTCATGGATTGTCAAGAGAGCTATGGCGGGTACATTGGTCTTGGCGCGGTTTCTGGCTCTTTTGTTTGAGGGATCGCAAGGCTTCGCGCTGTTTTCCAACTTTAATCTTACCATGCGGCATGCCAAAGTAGCTAAAAATTCCTGCAGTGCTTAGAGAGATTTTCGAAAGCAATTTAGACCATAATATCTTTCTTTTTTCAGCTTAGACTATAGAATGAAAAAGGTGAAGTAAAGTTCGCATGATTTGGGTTGTTAGTATCATGGTACCCCCATAGGCCGAGTACTGTGGGGCTCTAGATTGGTCTATGGGCTTTACTTGAATACCGGTAGTTGCTTTTATTTTATGAGCGGGAAAGGATTACATTATGACTACTCGAGTAGTTAGCTAGAAAGGAAAGCGGTGGGAGGGGCGCTGCATATGAGTGATTGGTGATAACTCACGAACCGTGCCAAGGTTCCCACCTCTTCGAACGCCGCTAAGCGACCAGCGACCTTCGAAGCAGGTGGCACTCCAAAAGAGTGCCAATCTGCTCAACGATAGATTTACGCTTAATTCATGGCTCCATTTATTTATAATACTAAAATATGATTGAATTAATTCAAATAATATTCCCACCACACGAAAATAAAAGTTGAAGAAGAGAGGAGAAAAAATGGAAGACTTATTTGCAAAGACTTAAAACAATGTATGGAAAGAAGAAGGGCATTTAAAGCATCAGAGGATGTTTAGTAGTGGTTCGTAATTCTTAAATTCATATACAAATAAATCGGTCCTTGAGCCGATTTCTATCGTTGAGCCGATTGGCACTCTCTTGGAGTGCGATCTTCGGAGGGCGCTTAGCGTCGTTCAGAGAGGTGGGAACCTTGGCACGGTTACTCGAGTGGCAAGGATCGTTGGGTTTTTATGCGGAAGACAAGGATAGGGAAAGGCGGCGAGGACTTGAATTTGTATCAACACACACTCCTCTACTAAGTTCTACAGTTTACGGTTTCCGTTCATCAGCGTTTTCTTTTGATCATCAATGACGAGAATTTAACTCTTGCTATATTGTGAGCGGCGATTACCCACATAGCTGTTAAACTCCTTCCTACCGTTTGATCAATTCTCTCTGTTTTGTTTGTTAACTTCTCTGCGCTGGGAACTCTACCAGGGGATTATTGATCTCCGGACAAAAGTCATCGTTTCAGTACCAGCCCCCCTAGTGACAATTTGGATCCGTAATCGATTGTGCACCCTCCCCACCTACACACTCCCCTCTCTTTTTACGATCTATTCAAGGATTTTAGTGGTCATAATATCGGTATTCAGTAGTAGTGAAAAACAAGAAACTGGGCAACAGTGCATCTACTCTCTGAGGCAGAAGCTACAAATCACAAACTATCACAGATAACAAACCCGCCTGGTAACTAAAGTCACCCAATTCACTATCAATTCACCTTGCTCTGGCTAATCAATTCACAAACCCTTCACGCAATCCAAACTCAAAGAACGAAAACGAAAGCGAAAAAGAAAGCCCAATCTATCCTGGCTGTCCGACTAGCTATCCCAAGTGGTCATCCTCTTGAAGTTCGACTTCCCAAAATTTCCTTCGTCGGTTGACGGTCCTAACTGTTCTTCCATTGTGCTGTGATACCGTGGTGGAAAGAAAAATGTGAGAGGAGAAAGCCTTACTGCAGATAGAGTCCCCCCACCCTGTCTGCCAAGCCTGAGCCTACACCACCTCCTTGTAATCGACAAGACCTACTGGCATCCGTCTCCCGTAAAAAGACAAGCACCGCATGCAAGTAGTTTCCTCCAAGCAAAGATCTATCCTCAACAGTCATTCAAGCTCTGGTGAATAGTTCCCAACTAGCTAAAGATATCCTAAGCAAAGGTTAAATTTATCTGCAACAGTTCGGGTGCCCATGCGACCGCGTACAGTGTAAATCACGTGATCTTCACTCGGGTTTCCTAGACATGGATCAACTGTTACGGGGACGGCCTAAACGGCGGCAATGAAACAAAACGGCAAAACGCCAAGGAATCTTACGACCATCGCATCGCACACTTAACTTAGGGGAAAAAGTCACGCTCTCAACAACCGCTACATCAACAACCACTAACTAAGGCCAAGCCAGGAGTATATATATCATCACAAGGTCCTCCTCTCATGAGTCTCTTCCAGGCGTGTTCCCTTCTCCCTTTCCATACTCCGATGCTAAAACAAAAGGAAAAAAACATCACTGCTCACACACCCTTTAGGCATACTCCCTCCGGGTGCCAAACTCCCTTACGGTCTTCCCGGCTTTTCTTACACCCTTTCCCGGCAGCTCCACCGATCCAAAACCCGCCTGTGTTCACGCACGGGAAAATGGCTTTCCCGAAATTCAAACCATGCCGCCGAAGACAGAGCTCTCTGAAATCTCAAGCGCTTTCTCTGAGACTACCCGAAGAACAAACAAGGCGACTATCCTGAGAACATGTCGAGCGGCCTCTCGCGATTTCCAACAGGGTTTGCCAAAGCTTTTCATACGTAATTTGCTCTTTGTATTTTTTTCCCCCCTGGCTCAGAAGGACTAGGAGATATGAGGTGGTCGAGTCCTTCCTTTGAACATTTTACTCACTTCCCTTTACTCACTTCCATTGTCGAGTAATTAGAGGAACCAGAAATCAGGTGGTTTACTTAGTTTCTGTCCATTTTATGGGAAATGGCAAGGCTTGGCGCTGTTTTTAACTTCAACCTTACCTGTAGAATCTTGCATCAAAGTGGCCGGTGATTCCTGCAGTGCTTCGAGAGATGTTTGGGGGCAATTTAGGCATTAATATCAATTTTCCTTTTTTTAATTTCAGCTTTATAGACTAATGCGTTGAATGGGATGCGTAGGGTGGAGTTAGCATGATTTGGGTTGTTAGTATCATACTAAAAAACAGAGCCCGGCCAATTGTGTATCTACTCTCTGAGCCGGAGAAAGCTACCAATCACCAACTATCATAGGCAACAACCCCGTATGGGAAAAAGAGTCACACAATTCACAATCAATTCACCTTGTCCTAGCCAATTCACAAACCCTTCACACAGTTAAAACTTCAAGAAAGGAAAGAAACCGAAGCGAAGAAGAAAGCCCAACCTTTTCTGGTTTTCCGACTATCTATCCCAGGTCATCCTGCTCTTATAGTTTGCCTTCCAAAATTTTCCTTCGCCCCTTTGTGCGGTGGTACCGTGATGGAAAGAGAAGCGAGAGAAGAGAAAAGTTGTTGCCTTACATAGAGTCGCCTACCCCCCCTTGTTCGCCAAGACGAAGCAACAGCCACCCCTACAGCAATCGTGACACCTCCCCACCCAAGCCAAGCTATCGTACTATCATGAACCTCTAGCTAAGCCCTCTAAGTTTTCAGCTGGCTACCTCAGAAGTGCAAACTAAGCGGAGCCCAATTTCATCTGCAACAGTACCCACTGGTCGGGTACCAGCTGCGCTATTGACAATTGGGCTCGGTAAAAGATTGTGCCCCCCCGCGAGCTGCACACTCCCTCTTTTTACAAGTACTGTACTCGTACAATCTATTCAAAGATTTTAGTGGCTATAATATCGGGTATTCAATAGTACTCATGCGACCGCGTGCTAAGTAAATTGCGTGATCTTCATTCAGGTTGGTCAAAGATTTTTGTGCGTAATCTGGCCTTTCACTTTTTTCACTTTTGGCTCAGAAGGACCGGGAAACATGAGGGGGGTCAAAGGCATTCCTTTGAGCATTTTACTCACTTCCATTGTCGAGTAATTAGAGGAATCAAATCACGTGATTTACTTACAGTAGCACTCAGCCGCATGAGCAGACTATCACGTGATCTATGCCGGCTGGTATACCGTATGTGATACACAGCCAGCATAGCTAAGAATCCTAATTTGAGGGTGTAGCGAATTTTAAGATGCCGCTACGTTTACATACCACTCTACCCTCCCTATCTTGTGACTAGTCTCGTACAATTGATTACCGTCTGTCATGCCTTGCGATCCTAGCATTAAGTTACCAACCTACCATTCCTAGGACAACCATCTTGGCTACAGAACGCATAACTTAGCTCCAACTAGTCCCCCGTTTTGCATCAAAGGTCTCCAGTTTCAAAAACAAACCATGACGATAATGGGATCGACCTTAGAAAGAGAGCTTTCCTCAGCTCACCACTATGTTGGAAGTCGTTAGTTTTAAACTTGGACGGCGCAACGATACACGGCGAGTGACAAGTGGTGAAACGAAACGAAAACGCCAAGCAACTCACAACAAAACGATCGCAGACTCAGCTGTGGGGAAAAATATTTTCACTAACAACAACCTCAGGGTCAGGCCCAACGACGACTCCACGATGCTCGATGATCTCTAACTAACTAGGGGCGATTATAGGAGTATATATCCACAAAGACCTCATATCCAGCCATGAGGCACCAGTGAGTCTCTTCCCCCCGTGAGCACTCCCGGCTAACTAAAAGGAAATCAAACATTTTCCCACCTCCGGGCTTCCAGCTCTTTCCGGTTAATCTTACATTACTTCCGCTTTTCTCCCTACTTTCCCGAAAGGTGCACGACCTCAAAACTATCGCGCATTCCCGTATTCGCAATGCCTTCCCGAACGTTCAAACCAAACGCCCAAAGCTGAACCGTATACCCGAAGCCAAAGCGAGTCTTCGAAGACAAACCCATGCCCGATGCTGGAGCCATATGCCCAGATGCTCAGCACATATCCTCAGCCACAAACAAGCGCGCTCCCGGAAGCTATCTGAACAAAAGAAGTATCGTGAGAGTATGGCGAGCAGAACCATTTTCAACATTCCCATCCATTAACGGAAACATATTTCCTGTACTTCCGCACTTGAATACAACAAAAGAAACTATAGCATGCCGAGTAGAACTAACTGATTTCTAACTGATCCCCCCCGTCCAGTCCTACGATCCTGCTAATACTAACCAACCACCCTTATTGGACAATCATCTTGGCGACAGAAGCCGTGGCACCAACTAGTCCCCGGTTTTGCATCAAAAGTTTAGAGTTTTTTAAAAAAAACATAACAATAATGGGACCGGCCTTAAAAGGAGAGTTCTCCTCAGCTCACCACTGTGTTGGAAGCCGTCATTCGCTCCTCGCCACGTTCACATTATTGCTTCACTATTCCGATAGTTTTCGGGAATGTATGTTTGCTTTGCGAGTGCGGTTTAGATTGACCCACCGGAGGGCGGGAGAACCGGAAGGGAGAGTCAAAGAGTGGGATGCCCCGGGGCAACGAACGGTGGGAATCTTTATCATTCATTTTTTTTAGCAAGGGGGTGCGTGGAGGGGAGAGGAAGACATACGGGGGAGAGAATGGATATGTGTGGTGATCTGTGGTATTTGGCTGTCGCCGTTAATCAGTTTATGTTTGCTGTTTGGCTGCATAAATATTAGGTCACACAGGCCCTCTCGGATGAAATGAAGTTCTCCCGCCCTCTCAAGTCTCCTCTATACTCGTACAGCCTCGTGACCCCCCCTTCTGCTTTTCCAACCCGAATTTAAACAATTCCTACGAGTGATAATCGATGAATAATGATCTGCCATCGCGAAAGGGCACTGTGCTGTATGTAACGAATTACCCCCGCTCATGAAAAACAAATCCTCAAAGGAGAAATATTCTGAGAAATAAATTGAATACATTATACCAAACTGTGTAAATTTGTGATACCCCCTCCTCTCCTCCCCTCCCCTTTTTTTTTGCGAGAAAAAAGTACAAAGTATCATACAACATTATAATACAAAAATTCAATTCAAGGCACAAAGTCGAACATATCATAACCCACCCACACTTCCTAACAACCCTAACGCCAAACAAATACTCCCATCAACCATAGCAGTAATCACCCCAGCAGTTCAGCCACTGGTGGCTGCTTTCTCAAAAGCAGTAACAATATATTGGGGCATAATTCGCCTCATTATCTGACTTGGCAGCTCAACGGCCCTGGAACAACTTTCTAACCCCTTCATACTAATGTAGGGAAGCCAACCAGAATGGTGTTCGGCCAGAATTGTTTCTCGGATCGGGGTTGACCTCTTGCCGGCCAAGGAGCAGCTTCGCAATCCCCTCATGCCCACCTCTGGCAGCACTCCAGAGTGGTGTTTGGCCAAAAGTGTTTCTCGAGTCGGGATTGACCTCTTTCCGGCCGAGGAGCAGCTTCACAATCCCCTCATGCCCACCATCGGCAGCGCACCAGAGTGGCGATTGGCCAAAAGAGTCTCTCGAGTCGGGGTTGACCTCTTTCCGGCCAAGGAGCAGCTTCACGATCCCCTCATGCCCACTATTGGCAGCACACAAGAGTGGTGTTTGGCCAATATAGCCTCTCGAGTCGGGGTTGACCTCTTTCCGGCCAAGGAGCAGCTTCGCAATCCCCTCATGCCCACCTCTGGCAGCACTCCAGAGTGGTGTTTGGCCAAAATTGTTTCTCGAGTCGGGGTTGACCTCTTTCCGGCCGAGGAGCAGCTTCACAATCCCCTCATGCCCACCATCGGCAGCGCACCAGAGTGGCGATTGGCCAAAAGAGTCTCTCGAGTCGGGGTTGACCTCTTTCCGGCCAAGGAGCAGCTTCACGATCCCCTCATGCCCACTATTGGCAGCACACAAGAGTGGTGTTTGGCCAATATAGCCTCTCGAGTCGGGGTTGACCTCTTTCCGGCCGAGGAGCAGCTTCACAATCCCCTCATGCCCACCATCGGCAGCGCACCAGAGTGGTGTTCGGCGAAAATGGTCTCTCGAGTCGGGGTTGACCTCTTTCCGGCCAAGGACCAGCTTCACGATCCCCTCATGCCCACTATTGGCAGCGCACCAGAGTGGTGTTCGGCCAGAATTGTGTCTTGGATCGGGGTTGGTCTCTTTCCGGCCAAGGAGCAGCTTCACAATCCCCTCATGCCCACCCGAGGCGGCATATTGGAGTGGTGTATTGCCAAACGTGTCTCTCGAGTTAGGGTTGACCTTTTTCCGCCCAAGGAGCAGCTTCGCGATCCCCTCATACCAGAATGTTGTGCTTCCATCATAGTCTTTCAAGTTGGGTTTGACATCTTTCTGCCTAAAGAGCAGCTTCACCATCCCTTCATGCCCACTTTCCGCTGCCCACATCAATGGAGTACGGCCCCAGGAATCAGCCATGTCTGCACCACAGCCTTTATCCTCTTCCAACAAGCTAATCGCAATCTCTTCAAACCCAAGGTATGCCGCGCAGTGAAGACCAGTGAATCCCGCAGAATGCCGTCTCTCCCGTTCCCTCCTATCGAAGTTCCCCCATAAAAGAAGCTTGGCCGATATATGTCCTCCAAATTTACCAAGCAGCTGAAGCGCAAGTAATCTCACCCCTTCCGTAAGCCCATTTCTCGCATAGAGCCCCCAGTAGTTGGAGGCGTATTGGAGGAAGCGTGTCTCTGCAGGGGCGCTGTCAAGAGTATATGAAATCTTATCAACGGAATCAAAGTTAAGATATGTCAAGCAAACCTCCGCCATTGCCGAATGGGGGCTTTCGAAATATTCAGAATGCTGGTTGAAATATTCCTGAAGGGTAAAGTGTACCAGCCGGACAATTGAGCTCTCATCCACGGTGACAAGTCCCAAGCATGCGGCTAACAACGTCCTTTCCGAAGGGATATTATCGTAGTCCATATCTCTAGAGCCAATCTCGACTGCCAAGGCGTCACATAGCTCCCCGATGTGCATTGGACGTTCTGAAAAAGAAATCCACATCAATGCAGTCATGCCCAGTGTTGAGTTGCCTTTACTCTGACTCTTTATTCTCTTTAATGTCGCATCGTAGGCGCCGTCCAATCCGAGTCCACTTGTCATCAAGTCGAGTCTTTCTCGCCTCTTGCGGATTGTTGCCTCAGATAATATCGCGTCTATGCTCAGGGAAATGAGTAGAAATCTAGCCACTACTGTTAGCGATAACTCGTGGCTTGAGATATTGAATTGGATATCACATACACGTCCGGAATCTTTTCCGGAATGCGTTTCATAATATCGGCCTTGAGTGCAGGGCTCATTTCTTCTGAGCCTGAGTCATGCTTCAACTTCATCTCGAGAAATTCCCGTATATCCTCACTATTTGGGCTGAACGGGATAACCTGCACGCTCCCCGGAAGATATTTCTCTACCACACTTCGAATGTGAGGCCTCCCAGTAATGAATAATCGGACGCCCGGCGACGTCTGAGAAACGGGTTGCAATGAGATGAGAAGTTGGGATAGATGTTTATCTGAACATTCGTCTATGGCATCAATACAAATGAATGTTCGCCTCACTGGTGCAAGGGCGCTCCCTAAAAGCCTAACGGTTTCCGGAACCCGGAGTCCTCGGCCCCCAACCTCGCGCTCGGCTCTCTTGAATGCTTCCTCGATCTCAGGGGGAACCATTTTTAACGCATTCACGACCTGCTTGGTGAGGGCACCAACCATGTTCGCAGCGGTTTGTCTCTCGTGGTCCTGGAAATCGCAATAGACGCATGCGACAGCGATGTTCTCTCCCCCAAAGTGCTCAAGCAACCTATCAATCACTAGCGAGCTATTGTTTCACCCAGTCAGTTATAACTTCCCTTTTAAGTAATCATTCTTCCTACCTGAGAAAGGTCTTTCCAACCCCGGGATTACCGGAACAAAACACAGTAGCTTTGCCGGATTCACCTCCCCCGTCACGCCATCTGAGAAACTCATCGGTTTGCAAAAACCATTCCCCTAGTCCATCCTGTCTTCGATTCCTCACATCGTTGTGGCGTACATGAGATTGTAGGGGTGATAGCCAATTCAACACTTTGACCTTTTCATCCGCATATGTTATATTGGTAGTGGTGTTGTTGAAATTTATTTGGTTAAAACTGTTTATATGGCCTGTACCGGTAGCAGTCGGCTCCAGCCGTGTTGAATGGTCCATGTTGCTTTGCGGTAGCCCTGCTGTTAAGATGGTGGAAACGACAAGATGGCTTAATGTTGAAGCTCAGCAAAAGCGGGGGGTTGCGTTACAATAAGTTAAAAGGTTTTCGTGGAAAGAGGGGTATCATATTGCTGCAATCTCTTGGCTGCAACAAAAGTACTGATTCAAAGATTGTGCTCGGATTCAAGAAATACTTGTAGCACCCTGCTTGCCACGCCTCGCTAGAGATCTACTCCATGAGAAATGCATGCGAACTTACTACGACGAATGGGGAAGACAAATCTTGGCTGAGACACTTGAGTGCTCGGGGGGTACAAGTACCTTACTCGGGCTCAAATTTATGATCATGCTTCTTCTCCCCTATTTTCCTGTCTTCCTGTTGCAACCAATCAGAACACACGGTTTCGCCACCATCAACACCACGTCTTTTATCGTGAGAATCCTTCATTGACGGTCGCATTTGGCGAGTTTTGCCTTTGGGCGGTCGGGCCTTTTTGGCCTTCGGGCAGTATTTTCTTTGAGTGGCTCGCCGGGCTTTTATTACTAGTGAATTTACGTTTTTCGGTTGATTGTTTGCCTCCCCTTCATCAGCAAAAATAATACCTTGTGTTCCGTGCGTCTGACGCACCTGACGCTGGAACGCTAATCGCGAATCAGGACGCAACGTCGGATCGAGCTTGCGTCCTGACTTTGCGTTACTTGGCGCCATCTGTCCTGACGCCATCCGGACTCAGACCTCTACGTCCTGTGCGTCCTGACAGCGTCTGGTGCTCCGCTACTGCGTCCTGACGCCGCCCTATCCAGGACTCTCCCGTCCTGACGTCGCCTGATCTACGACTCTCCCGCCCTGACGACATCTGATCTAAGACTCTCCCGCCCTGACGATGTCTGATCTAAGACTCTCGCGCCCAGATGCCGGTTCCTTCTCACTGAACGTCAGGGCTTGGTGGATCTTACTACCTCTCGTCCCAATTGTTCCTGCTCCTGCCTCCCTCGTCCGGATCCCACAATCCTGATCTCTCCCTTCCTAATGTCTGGTCTGTTCTTCCTGATCTTACCCCGTATACATGCCGCGTCCTGATCCAATCGTGACTCTATCAGACGTCGCCTTGTGATCTCTGACTCATCGTGAACTAAGTCTAATGCTATCCTGGTCCTACGCCTAGAGGCTTTTCCTAACGCTGTCACCATGAGTTTTACCGTATCCTGATCGCGTGTCACTAATTCTACTCTGAATTCTTGATTTTGCTTGATGTCCTCATATTAATACTAAGCTCCTCGGGTACCCTTCCCACATGTGAGAGCGACGACCGCATCCAAATATTTATTACAGCTATGCTACACTTTTTCAATCTCCTAACTGCACACATCATTACTCCCACCTTGCCCCTGCTCCATATCCGACAGCTCGCTATGCACAACAGCCTCCTCTTGCGACTCTAGATCTTCAATGCTGAGCGCGAGTCGTCGCAAAGTAGTAGGAGTCACGGTATTGTCCAAAGTTAGCCCCATGGCCACCTCGTGTGAGCCGTCCGGGGTCTGTGGATCGGAATCGAGGAAGCGCCGGAGCCGCGGTGCTGTGTGGCCGAAATCGAAAGACGAGACAGTTTCTTGTGAATTGAATTGGTTACTCGGAGGGCCGCCTGGGCCCCGATTCCCAGGTTGCTGGGAGTTTGACTCTGAATCCGTGGAGTCGAGCGTGTGGAGGCGAGTCGGGCCGTCTGGCTGTCATCGAAAGACGTGACGGTTTCTTGTGAATCGAATTGGTTACCCGGGGGGGCCGCCAGGGCCCCGATTCCCAGGTTGCTGGGAGTTTGACTCTGAATTCGTGGAGTTGTGCATGTGGGGGCCCGACTCGAAATCTGACTCTGTACCTCTGCAGCAACTGCAGCCCAATCGTCAGTAAACCCTTCACAGCGATCTTCCTGGACCCTATGCTCCTGCTGCATTTGGGCTTTGATGGTCTCGCGAATGTTCTTGAGAATCATAGTCTTTACCCAGCCAGGGCAAGAGGCCCACGTCTGGCGCTGGCGGCAAAAAAGATCTTCCGAGCTCAATATCATGTTAGCATCTGAGCCGGAACGAGAGGACACCGGGTTTGGGGTGAGGCTCACCTGCTACGGCCTCAGGCTTGAAGTCGCATGTTTCAAGATGCACCCCCATTTGCCATGCTCGCAGATTATGGCACAGTATGGCACAGGTTAAGCAAACCATGATGCCATTGATGCGACCAAGAAAATCAGGTTCGGAAATCCCAAACATTTTCTTGCCCAGGAAGTACTTTCCCCATATTGCCTCGGGCATCTAGGGCGCGAGGAATCAATTCGTTATTTGCTGGGTCATGTTTATACGTATTAGTTGTGGCCGGCTCACTACCTAGCGCACACTTACCTCATACCCCCTCGGGGAGCACATAAATCTATGCCTTTCAAGCAGGTAGTCCACTCTAAGCGCAATCGCCGTTGGGTCTTCTCGGAAATCGTACAAATTTCCAATTCGATCCTTTACGTGGAAAACAAACTGGGATCTTACTGCAGAGTGTCTCGCGCGTATCTGTCACATTTAGTAAGCACCTCCGGCGGCGTGCGTAATGTTTAAGTATCAGCGTCGACTTCCTAATTATAAGCTTGCATCCGATGCTTCAATATTTCCTGCGTCGGATATGTCATCGAGAGCCTTGAGCCAAGATCGGTGGACCTCAGACATCAAAGTAGCAGGTGCTGGAATAGGATTAACAAACAGGGAGTACCGGAGAATGAGAGTCTTGGCCCGCGTTATTATGTCTGCCTCGGCTCCAATGGCTATATTTCGCCGTGATTTAGTATCCGGCAAGATGTGCTCATGTCGTGGCGTACTCGGATCGGCCGGAGGACTCGAGCTTCTGACTGCAGACGTAGTAGTACTGTGGGTGGCCAGCGGCGATGAATACGGTGGTACACTGGACGATGTGAACGTCGGTGGAGTGTACGCACTAGCTTGGATTATACGTTGTGGTGCAGCTGGGGTGCGCCTGACTGGCGCTGCCCTCTGCGATCTGGAGGTGGTGGAAACTCGCACAGTGGAAACCTGGCTCTTTGTTTGTCATCTTTCGGCAGTTCGTGAGCGCCGACGAGTCCCTGGTCCAGTGTCGTCATCTCGACTATCATTGTCTTCTGCGTCTGGTTCTGTGTCTGATTCAGTTTGATCAGATCGGCGCGAGTTCTGGTACTCATCGCTGCTATTATCGCTAAGACAAACTGCCTCTATTTGTGGTGGTGCGTTAGTCTCCCCCAAATGTTCAGTATACACCGTTGTCTGTAATATACTCCTTCTAGCGCGCTTCGTAGGTCGTGGTGGAAGACGTCTTATGATTTGTGGTGGGGAAGAAGTCCGACCTGACCACTGTGTACCGTGCGAGCTGCCTGATTCGGCCGCCAGTGTTCGTGTACTATGGGAGCTGCCCGGTTCGGTCCGCCCTGTGCCTGATCTGGATGCCCTATCTACGCGTACGGCGTTACGTCTACGCCCGTACATATTGCCTACTCGTGGAGCCAGCTGGCTGAGTGAATTGCCTTGAGGTACACTAGACATGGTGTAATACTGGACGCTTGACGAAGGTTTGTTCGGAGAGGATAGGAATTAGGATGTAGAAGATTGTAATGTATCTCGCGTGTTGTAAAAACTCGGTGTTTATTGTTATTCAATGGAACGTGTCAGGTCTTATATGCTATGTCTTGTTGGGGGGGGGGGGGGGAAACATGTTCTAACACACGGAATTTAAATAAAAAATTAAAATCAAAAAAGGGGTTTAAAAATTTTAAAACATT
>Ga0307513_10002681_pt1 | contig 24509 bp, 19 predicted proteins | sample 15_EM_MG_FD_202174 | JGI IMG/M metagenome (GOLD analysis project Ga0307513, IMG submission 202174) | Populus trichocarpa ectomycorrhiza microbial communities from riparian zone in the Pacific Northwest, United States - 15_EM | ecosystem: Host-associated > Plants > Roots > Unclassified | place...
GCTATCGTAGTGCTATGTTTAGTTTGCTTTGTTGGAAGTTTATATTTAGGATTCCGGGTATGGAATGGTCATGTAACACTAGCAAGGGTGTTAGGTGGTACCAGATCTCTAAGAACAAGCGAGATGGGTAAGCCCAGGGTACTTTATCGTAGACGGAGATGTGTCTAGGAAGGCTCAATATAAACCTGCATAAAATAGTGATAAAGATTTTCCTTGGAATAACTTATTATATTGAAAAGGTCTCTTCTCCGTAGCGTGATTATTTCAGTAAAGCTTGGGAGGCACTTCGATATTTATATCCCGCGTCGATAGAGTGCGCGGCCTACAAGTAACTGCCATACTAACTAAGTACCTGCTAACTATTCCGAACATTTCCTATAGTGCGAACACCTTTTGACCCTGAATAATATCGCCCCACCATTGACTTCCGGACTGGAGAGCTCTTGATTTCTCTGGTGTGGCACCACGTTCCAGTCAGAGTTCACAATCCTTCTTCCGTCAGGAGGAACTGAAACTTGTCTGCATGCTAGACAGTGTCCTCATCATCGGACAAACGAAGTGGCCAACTTCGTCATCGGACCTATCGCAGTAGCAGATATCACTCTTCCTTCCTGCGCTTAGGCTTTGGTCAGACTCTCAGTCGGGATCGTACCAATGGTACAATTCCCTCATAGTCTTCCTTTACCGAATGATCCGATATGCTACTATACCATTGGTGTGGGTACGGTCATACTCTTATTTCATTTCAGAGTAGACACGATGAACGCGTCCCGTTACTTTGGGGACATAGTTTCCTGTGCCGTACCGCTATGTCTGTAACCTTATGCGACGTCGACATACCTTACCCGAAACACTTGCATAAGCTCGACAAAGGTACTCACTCATATATCCTGCGAACAGCCTCCGGTCGGAGGGACGGCCGCGACATATACGGTGTTATGAGATACAAGGGCCACCGAAAAAGTGAGTGCACACAAGCCTTGGCGCTCCCGAAAAAAGACTGTTACTATTATGAAAATGAAACTCTACTGAAAAACCAATAGACTACTCCAGCCCAAAGTAAGAGATATGAAATAGAGAAAAATAAAGAAGAGATTACCACCCAGAATGACCCCCATGACGGCGAATTACCCGAAGCACCCGGATTGGCATAGACTCGATGAACCTATCCCTCTTCTCTTGTTCAATTCCATCCCACTACTCCTGTGCTGCCCGCACCAGCCCAGCAATACCTCTAGGTCGTCGCTGAGGTGATCGGAATCGGAATTTCAGCCTGCGTTTGAGAGTCCGCCAGACATTCCCAATGGGGTTCAGATCCGGGCTATAGCCGGGCCAGTCTGAGCATACGATGCCATTGCCCAACTTAAACTGACGACTATATGCGGAAATGTCAATCTTAGAACCATCCTCAACTAGGGAGAACCCTGCCGCAGACCCTCCCGCCTCCCCCCACAAAGGAAGGAATCCAGGCCTCAGCACCTCCTCACAGTATTGCACTGAATCCATACCACCCCGGTCATTTGGGCGTCGATACTCTTCTGGTGGTCTCTAGGGAATATGAATAAGCTGGCTCCGCCGGCCATGGCTTATTGCAGCCCAGAACATTGTAGATACCCTTTCCCCATTGAAAGTTCCCCGAAGATATCCATCCTGGAGCTCAGTTCCTGGCTTCCGCCAGACCCTCTCATAGCCCCCACCCACCCCAATCTCAACCTTGGCCTCATCAGAGTAGAACTTCCTGCGAGTCCTCCACTGTCCAGTGCCCTCTATGCCGACACCATATCAACCTCTTCCGCTTGCTTCTTGCATTTAAAAAGGGTTTGCGACGAGGAATTCACAGGTGGAAGTCCAATTTGTGAAGTGCTTTTTGAATTATTTGTGGGTGACAATTGAGCCTAGATTCGTTCGTAATTTCAGCTAAAGATGCTCGGGGATTATTCTCCGCGGTCCGATTCAGCCTTCTGAGCTCCCGGGGGCCAATTTTGTGGGGTCTTCCAGAACGGGTACTATTTTTCACCGTTCTCGTCACTTTCCATCTACCAACAATTTTGCCGACTGCAGAAGCTGAGATCATCATACGGTCAGCAATCGCATGATATGAATAACCCTCAGCCTGGAGCTGAATTATCTCAATACGCTCTAATTTTGTGCTCTCTCTCCGAGTTCCATCATCATGTCGTGGCATTTTGTTGATATATGCGGGGTAGCGGTTGTGGGGTTGTTGTTGTGTTGGAACCGAGCGTGTGCACTCACTTTTTCGGTGGCACTTGCAGGTTCCAATGATAGTGTCCTTTGGTGTTGGGACGCAACTGCGACGCCGTCAAGTGTTGTCGCGCTGTCCCAACGCCGGGACCAGAGGGGGGTGTTAGCTTCACAGGGCGAAGGTAGGGTAACCCCAGGGTATACAAAAATAGGTGGAAAAGCTGCGCTTTTCTCATATGCCTACCAGAGGTCTGAGCATTGTTTGTTTCTTTCTTTGGTCTTGCAGGATTACAGGATTCCGGTATGTGCGCAGCTACTGGTAATGATCGTGATTGCAGGCAGGCTATCGCTCTTGGGTTTTGTATTTAAACCAGTCTCCTGGCTAGCAGGAGACAGCAGACCTCGACTGACCTTTAGTCTAAGAATACACTTGGTTGAATGGCAATCCCTGAGTCCCTGGGTTCTATTTGTCCTTCAACTATTATCTCTTACCTCCGGTCCCTTGAAGCCTCCCTTAGCACCAGCGCTAGCAGGTCTATCGCCGGTCCTATTGTATTTTCGTTAGACAGGAATAAACCTGTTAGACCACTTGAATGAAAAACACCACACTTGAACACGATGACCTCAAACTCAACCAAGTGTCCTTATTGCAGGCGACCTATCAACAGGCAGCTGCATATGAAAACCACCTTCAAACAATGCATCTTGATGTTGTGCTATCCCTCCGAGTCCGTGCAACTGCAGACCAGGGCTCACCGCAGCCGACCGCTTTCCCACCGCATGAAAACGTCGATCCGGACGACTCAGACTCTGAATCTGATCCCAAGCTGGAGATTGAAGACCAGGGGGCATATAACGAGATAGAAAATGATAGGCAAGACGATTCAGATGCGGAGGACACTTCCGAACCACCAGCTCACGGGCGCCTATCCAGCCAAGAGATTATTCCAGGTGCTGGAAGACCACTCGGCCATGTTGTTAACTATACAGAGATCAATTTGGCCACAACAAATGACCCCTGGAGCCCTTTCTCGTCGGAAGCGGACATTAATTTAGCGAGTTGGTTTGTCCGGAACAAGGTAGTCAAATCCCAGATTGACGCGTTCTTTTCCGACAGAGTGGGTGGTACGGATGCCAGATCGTTCCGGTCAGCGTATACTATGCCACAACATCTTGACCAACCGGACCCGTTTGGTGATTACCTGGTGTGGACCGAAGCCGCAATTGACGATGGTCAGCATGTGACAACTTTCTATTATCGGAATGTGATTGCCTGCGTTCGTTTTCTGATCCGCCAGGTTGCGTATAGATCAGAGATGGTCTACGCGCCTGTGCAGGAATACAATTCAAGTGCGGAGCGATTATACGCGGAGATGCATACAGCCGACTGGTGGTTCGATAGGCAGGTATGAAATAAGTCCTGACACCTGCAAGTGCTCACTGTTTCCAGTGCTGACCGTTTATTGCATTTCCTGGCAGAATACTCTGCCTGCCGGGTCAACTGTGGTACCAATTATCGGATTGTCAGACCAGACTCACCTAACCCATTTTGCGGCGGTCAAGAAAGCCTGGCCACTCTACATGACGATCGGCAATATCCCTTCCCAGACGAGAAACAGCCCAGCCAAAATGTCAAGTCATACTCGTGGCATTGCTACCTGTACCGCCAAAGCTCACAAGTGAATCAAGCTGGGCCGATGAAACCCATCGGCAATCAATGCGGATTCTCTGCGGGCTGTCTTTGATCTTGTACTCGCACCTTTGCACTATGTTTCCCATGAAGGCATGGTTATGGATTGTGCGGATGGTAAAACACGCCTTTGTTTTCCCATCCTGTCGGCCTGGATTGCGGACCATGCTGAACATACGACCTTGCATGGGATAGGCCGCAAGTCATGCCCAAAGTGTGAGGTCCCATGCAACGAGCTTGGTGGAAATCTGCGGGAGGTATATGAGGTCCGCGACTACTCCATCTATGAAGAGAAAGCTAGCCAGCTTGAGTCGGGGATGGATGGTAGCACCCGGGAGTATTTTCGGCCGGTGGGCCTGAAAATACGCCGCAATGTATACACTGGACTGCACCAGGTGAACCCGTGCGACCTACACAAGCCGGACCTCTTGCATAACATTTACCTCGGCCTATTCAAACATATGATGCAAAGGGTAGCAGGGTTCCCGAAAAAGCATAAACGGCAGCCGGCATTTGACAATGCCTGGAAAGGAGTTCCGCCTTATCCGGGATTCAGTGTACCAAAAAAGGCCTATTGAGAAGTCACACAATGGTAGGGAACGGAAATGCGCAACCTTAGCCGGTGTATTACGGCCGTACTGGCGTCTGCATTGCGAAACCCGGCCAGTTCTCAGCATCACGATTTTCAGATTGCCTTAAAGTGTGTTAGTGCTCTGTTTGATTTCTCCCTCATGGCGCAATATCGCAGCCATACACCAGATACACTTTCCTACCTGGAAAGGTGTCTGCTGACATTTCACCTGACGAAAGACATTTTCCTTGAATTCCGTACCTGGAAAGCTACCCACGCGGAGGCAAACCGCCAGGATCGGGAGTGACGGGAACTAATCGCAAATGAACGTGCTCATGACATTTGCCGTATCTCTGCTGCCAAACGGCGTTGGCAGGCCAATCAAGAGAGACTGCAGAGCATTAATCGGCCAGCGGATTTGATCAGCTGGGAAAACCACTTCACCTTCATCAAAATGCACTATCTTAGTCACTTTTCCTCCCACATAGGACGTTTTGGATCCAGATCAATGTATTCCACCGAGATCGGGTGAGCTAGCACATAAGAATCAAATCAAAGAGGGCTACCGCAGGTCAAGCAAAAATGAAGCTGCCCGCCAGATCTTGTCACACTATGGCCACCTGCATGCCCGAGGAATGAGGCTACGGACAGTAGACTTTCTTTTTAAGGCAGAAAATGTCGTCGCAATAGAAGGCACCAGGAGGGAGACAGCGGCTGGACCTCGGAGAATTCTCAAAGGCCGGATGAAGCACGTCAGCACGCTGACCGAGCTCTGCAGAACCTGCAACATCGATTATGGGGACATAATGGAAGAGATGTTACGTTTTACCAAGCAGACTGTAGCGGATGTCTATCCGCTGTCTTCTCACCCTACTGAACTGGGGTTACTTCCCGTAGAGCAATTTACGCACCTTGAAATTCCAGTCGCTGACTTTCAGGAAACAGACGTTTTCCAGATTCACCGAGCCCGCAACACCAGAACAATGGCTTGCCATAGCGGTGGTCCCAGAAATGATTGGGTATGGATCCAGCCGGGCGGACAGGATAGTTATGGAGATCTTCGGGGGCGGGGGGTGGCGCAACTGTTAGCCCTTTTCAAAATAAGAAATGTCTTCAGCGAGGCCGCTGGTGTCCGGCGCATAGCACTACTTCGCGTACTCGATCGGATCAATTCTGATAGATTCCATCTCGCAAGCGGACATATACAAGTCGGGAAGCGGCGTAGTGGTCGAGTGATGCGAAAAGTTGATATAGGGACAGTGATTGGACAGGCGCATGTAATTCCCACCGGGGAGGGCCAATTTATAGTAAATCACAGGATTGATCTGCGGACGTTTAATGAAATATATTAGATTATTCTATACTACTGGATTGTGTATAATATGCACACGGCCGAGTTGAAGCTGGAGGCTTAAGACAGCAATTGCCACCCCAGTGCCCGGATTCCACTCGGCCGTGTGTGTAGGGCGCATGTGTGAAATATGTGGTGGATTAGGCTACAGAATTGTGCATAATATGCACGGGGCCGAGTTGAAGCCGGACGCGTGAGATGGCAATTCCCATCCAGGTACCCGCATTCAACTCCGCCACGAGGGTCTAGCAGACTACCATTAATGAAATATATAAAATTATATACAGGCTATGCTAGAAATCGAGAGGGTGAAAGCGGACGAAGCTAGGCGTCTGCATAGTGGGATCGGCAGAGTGCGGACGAGGGTAAGAGTCCGCAAAGGCGCTGCCCGGGTGTGGACGAGGAGAGGAGTCCGCTTAGAGTGTTGGTAGGGTGTTGCAAGCATTATGGGGCGTCCCCGGACGAATCTACGCCGTCGGGCTGCCAGAATCTGCCGGGTCTACTCGAGAGACCCCCAGGTGAGAAGAGACTGAACGTGGGTGTTCTGACGGAATCAGGCCGTGACAAGTGCGCTGGGTGGTGAGGAAGGGAACAAGGGTGTTGGGAGGCACCAGGGGCAGGAGGTGCAATCCTAGGAAGCCCGGACGTTCAGGACGTTCAGGATGCACAGGACACAAAGGCCGACTTTTAGGACGTACGGAACGAATAGGGCAGACGCACGCCGTCCGCACGTGGGGCCTATCCGTCTGGAGTAAACGGTTTTTTTGCTGATGCCTTCCTGCAATCACAATCATTACGTGTAGCTCCGCACATACCGCAATCCTGTAATGCTCCAAGACCAAAGAAAGAAACATAGCTTAGCCTCCACCAGTGCTACATGACCCTTCCATACCCGGAATCCTAAATATACTCCTCCAGCAAAGCAAACTAAATACAGGAATACGATAGCATAGCCCACCTGACTCAGAGACTGTGGTGGAGCTGAAATCAAATCAAATAAACCCAATATAAATTAACTAAACATAGAAGATCCTGCACTGCCCGTTCCTGTGTACTGTTACCGGAACATGTACACATGTTACACGAACCCTACCCTCATTGTCAATGGTTTTCAATATACTAGGAGGGTGGTCAACCCTCGCAGGCTGTTCACTATACTGTGGACAAAGAGTTTACGCTCCTCAGGTGACAGAAATGTAACTGGTTTCTTTAACTGTAACAAAAATTCAGAAGAAGCTACAATAGACCTTCAAGCCCTAGTGCTAAGGGAGTCTTAACCGAATAGGTTGCTATAGCGAAAATAGTTGCAAGATAATTGAACTCAAGAATTCCTGTTTAATCCAGTGTCTGTGTAGACTGCAGGTCAGTTGAAGTCTGCTCTTGTACAATGTATACATGTTCCCGTAACTGTACACAGGAGCGGTCACTGCAGGATGTCCTATGTTTAGTTGATTTATATTTCCTTTATTTGATTTGATTTCAGCTCCCCCACTGTCGCTGAGTCAGATAGGCTATACTCTTGTATTGCTATATGTAGTTTGCCTGTCTTGATGTTTATATTTAGAATTCTGGTTATGGAATGGTCAAGTAACACTAGTGGAGACTGAGTCTGTGTTTCTTTCTTTGCTCTTACAGGATAACATGAATCCGGTATCTGCGCAGCGATTGATAATGATCGTGATTGCTGTAAGGCTATCGCTCTTCAAGTTGCGTTTTGTATTTAAACCATTCTCGTGACTAGCAGGAGACAGCACACTTTAACAGACATTCTGTCTAAGAATATGCTTGGTTGAACAGCGACCCCTCAGTCCAATTTGTCTTTCAACTATTATCCTTCTAGCTACGGGTTCATTGATATCTCCCTTAGCAGCAGGGCTAGCAGGTCTATCGCCGGCCCTATTGTATTTTCGTTAGACAGGAATAAACCTGTTACAGCTCTCTCCTACTAGTCAGGTTATTCCTTTAACGCATAAATCTGGCCCAATAGCCTTCCAGCAATCACCGTGATTACTAGTCCGAATAAACAAACCAGAATCCTGTAATCCTGGAAGATCAAAGAGTTATTGCTAAGCCCACCCCCAGGTTACCTGATCATGCCATATCCAGTATCTGAAACATACACTTCCGGCAAACCAAACTAAATTTAGCCTACAATAGCATAGCCTATCCGACACAGTGGCAGTGCCGGAGCTGGAAGCAAATCAAACTAATCCAATCTATATCCAACTAAATCTAGCTGACCCTGCAGGGCCCTCTCCCATGTACACTCACCAGAATATCTACACCTGGTATGAATATAACAAGAACTGATTTCGGAATGTAGCCTCATGTGACAGCACCAATTTTCAATCTGGTCCGTTGGGGATTGCCGGAGTTGTGCCTCTCAGCTAAGCTTGGGGCATGGAATCCCATAAAATACACTCTGCCCAGTGCAATCTTTTGGGTCAGGATGCCAGACCTTCCAATCTGTTAACCTGTATCGAAGAAGTGCCCGTCCCGCCCTGATCAAGTCCCATGTCTCTTGTGCACAACCCAACCAAGCCCCACTAAACACATCCCAAGCTAAGCAACGGACCCCTTCAGGCCAGTTCGTGAAGCAAGGCCTTCAACTATGGATATAGAATTACATATATATGAGAGCCAATTTTGTAAAGCCAAACGAATAAATTCACATCATAGGTACTATACTGACACTATAAAAAACTCTGAAAAACTGAACACAAATATGAAAACTACATTGCACCCCAGCATTACCATCCCGTTCTCGCACTTCTTTGATAATTCCATATGCTGAGGGATTGGGGAAATGTCGCTGCACTTGTGGCTTGGGATCATTGCCACCGATATCCCAAGATGACAATCAGTGTGTCATATTAGTCCCTCGGATTGTGGGTGGGCAACCAAAGAACGCGACTAGTTCTAAGCTCGGAGACAAGGATGCGAGTTGTATCAAGCTTGATGGTTACCCACTCCCAAGTGTGTGATGGCTCTATATGAGCTGGAGCTATGGCCTCCAGTTAAGGACATGTCAACTCAGGATTACCCTTTTTCCCACCACACTCACATTTCTACTAGGGGCAAGATCTGATGCGGAATTCCGTGTGCTCAGACTGTCGGATCTCTTGTTATTGCAACTCAAACGTGATCCACACCTCATGAACACAAGGTAAAAACACATTGGTATGGTTGGCTAGGTAACCGGTGCTTAGCACTTCGCCGGCCCAACCCAACCCAAGCCGCTCCATAGCAAGCCCGCCCTAATGACCCGAGCCCAACGCAATGCTAAGGCTGCACTAACCCAACCAAGTCCCGACCCATTGGACAGCTTGTGCTGCAGGGAAAATGGCCAGGGCCCAGCTTTGTTTAGTGTTCATTATGGGGCCTCCAGGGCCCCAAAAGATGTTGGCCCCCGGCACAATTCTCCCACCCGCCCCGCTGAACAGCTCAGGGTGCGGCATGTTTTGTTAGGGTTCCGTGCCCCTGTCCGCGGCCCCGCCCATTCCCCAGACGGGTCCCCGTTACAACAGGTGTTGAGAAACGGGGGCGGGGCGGGAATCACCCGCGAAACAACCCCCCCGCCCCGTTGTAAGGGCGGGGCCTTGCGAGTGAAAGCCCGCCCCGCCCCGCCCCGTAATGAACTCGAGTTTTGTTTTTGGCTCCAGAGGCCGCTTAACCAACTCTATCCCAACTATTCTCATAGTCAGCCAGGCAATTCAAGTACCTGCTAGCCCGAGGTAACCACATTGTCAATTGATGAAACCAGTAACCAAAAGATTGAAATCCTCCTCAATTGTACTCCAAGGGTAGACCATGGAGGGTAAAGGCCATTGGCAGTGTTCAAGACACCCTAGTGATGAACAGATGATTGGGGGTGTGGTGGAAAGAACTTGTGATATGCTTCCAATGTTCAGATTTCAATGGCTGGGGGTGTACTGGAGACGGCGTATGGATTGCGCCTACATTGAACCAAAGTATACCTATAAGTAGTATATCAATTTTACTGTATAGCACTAAATTGCATATAGTGAAGTCGTATAATAATCACTCTATCAGATTCATTCTAGAGGATTGTTTTTGTGTGTTAAAACATTGACCATGGTTTCCATATTGATCACACTAACTACAACGATCCGGGTTTTCAATTTTTAAATGGTTGGTTGTTGGAATTATAGTCGATGTGTTTACTGTTGGTAATGAGCCAGTTCGAGCCACCAAAACACGATACATCATGTAGCCATTTTTAGTATTTGGACCACGTCGCGCTAAAACCCATATAAACCCACACCAATATTCTGGATACTAAAAAAAATGTCTAGTACCCACTGCCATTATCATTTAAAACAACCCACGATTCTATATAGCAAGAGACTTGAGTTGGCTCATGGACCCCTGTTCGAGCCGACCTGAGCCGCCATGAGGCTCGAGCAGGTCGACCAAGAGGCTCTAGTCTGCTCGGCTCGTGCACAACACTACATGTTTCTGCAGAGGCAATCGCTGGTATGGGCCAAAGGTTAGGTTTAGAGGATATCTTTTGGAAATCAATAGGAACTGGGACCAATGTTTGCTGAAGTTTAAAACCCAGGTTTCCTTGTTGCTGCAAAACATGAGTGTGATATTAGGTGTCGGAATTGTGTCCCTATATCCTTGATATCGTTTAACCCCATTCTTTCTTAATTCCCGCTTTGATCAAATGCTCTGCTCCACCTTTCTTCGTCTCATTCGAAACTTTATCTCCTTTCAGCTAAATATTTCTGTTGTGTTTCAGGTCAGAAAATGAATTCTTCCTCTTGTGGGTGGTGATCGAATTTTCACCCACACATGTATGGCATTAGGGAAGCCACATGCTATGATAAAGAACCCGATCAGATAGGCAGAAATATTATGCGACTTTTAACGGCTATCAAGTGCCCAAGCGAATTACGCAATTCTGACGCATCTGCCCACCGATTACTTTACCCATCTTACTCCCTTTACTGGGCCTGATGGTTTAGACTAGGATTGTAGCAAAAGAAGACCGAGACCCTGTTTGGTACAAAGGGAAGCAGGGTCAACCTTTCCATTGACTAATGCTAGGTGACATTTTCGAAACAAAGGGGCACCATGGCATTGTATAGTTGAGCGGGGAGGTTGAACCTCGGTCCATTCGCACCAAACAGGCTATGAGGTATCTGGCGTATCCAGGGATGGAAAAGTGTGGATAGCCCAAATATAGGCGCAAAAGAGGCAAGGAATTAAGGGAAGAGAAAACCTTCCCAATACAATGGAAAATAGGGGGGGGTACCTTTAGAATACCATTTTTGGCGAGAGTAGGTTTCAGGCGGGGCGGGATTTGCCCTGTGAGGCCCCGCCCTTACCCGGGCCCCGCGGAGGGGGGGTGTATTTTGCCGATTGTCCCCACCACGACCCGGGCCCTATTCCACACATTCGCTGGATAGGGCCCGGTATGATATCTTTCCCATCAAAAATTGACGGGGGCCAGTCGGGTGCAGGATCGGGGTAGGGCCCTGCCCGGGAGATCGGGTGGGGAAACGGACGAATAAGGTCCTGCCCCGCCCAGGTCAGCCGGCCGGGGTGCGGAATTTAGGCTGGAGCCTAGGTCTTTCGGGGCCCCAGAGGCCCCCTAACCAACGCTAGGCGAAAATGTACCATCAGAAGGACTCATTTTATTAGAAACTACAAAATATTTACTCGTGCTCATAGCTCCCCCTTTCCTTTTTATTCACACAGTGACGCAAAATTAATTTAAAAAATAAAACAAAAAATCTATAATTACTGAAGGCCTACTGGTACCTTTCTGAACTTTGTCCAGGATTTTTTTAATATAAACTGAGTTATAGAGGGAGGTTGTTTAGTGTGGGCTGGTGGCAAGGTAGTTCTTTGAATAGGTTTCACGTTTCGGATGGTAGATTTCTCCGGCAATGGTATCCAGAAGGGTTTCACGCCAAGAGCATCCTATTGAAAAGGTTTATGAACTTGAAGGGACACAACTTTCACCAGTTTTAGGGTCTTGTTGGGAAGGAAGTCTCGATGGAATGGATGTGGGGGACTTGGCCGAAGTGGAAGAAAGGTTTCCTTGGTAGTCAAGTTTGTATATATCTTGGAAAGTGCGGACGATATTGAAAGAATAAGGGTTCCAGTATATTTTATGACAGGTATAGTCTGATGTGAATATGCTGAACCCCATTCTCTCATCCCGATTCCTACTCTTCAAGCAATAGCTCTTGCAGCTCTAACGCCAATGTAGCATCTTCCGGCTCGCTATTATCCGGAAGTGATTCAGTTGCCTCGCTGGCAGGCCTTTGCCCTCCACTGTTCGGCGGGCCTTCAGCTTCATCATCTACGTGCACACCAACGATTCCTTGCCTGTCGGATGAATCAGAGTCCGATGACTGGCCAGAAAGATCGGTTCCTGAAGCCCGGTAATCTGTAAAAGAGATTGGGGGTCTGGGTTCCGTCTCATGGGCTGACCCTTGTCTTCTGCGTGCAGCACCGCGACTAGGACTCACACTCGTACTCTGAGAAGGAGTAGGATTAAGCGTTACACCAGACGGAGGGGTGACAGAAACCTGGGAATCGGTTGTAGAGGCTGAGGGTCTGGGTTCCTGGTCGACGTCTGCACATTGTCTTCCATCGGAATGACTTTCACCAGAACCGCCACTCCCGGCTCCAGGAGGAGTAGCATGAATACTTAAGCTAGCAGTCAGAGTGCTAGAACCTTCGGGATAGTCAGCACTGCCAACAGTAGATGTGGTGGCACCTTCAACCGGTTCCTGCCTAGGTTTCCCTTGATCTCCCGATACAATAAGGGATTTAAGTGCGAGAGCGGAATCCCCTTCACGGACCTCTTCTTGTACTTTCCCGCTCAAGGGCAATTCAGGGATGGCGGCGGAAGGTCCCTTGGATAGGTGATCACGCACATGCGCGGCTATTACCGAGTCCATGACACGAGCGAATCTTTCCTCCGTAAGCTCCTCTTTGACTTGCCAGCCAAACGCATCTTTGAGGGCTCCCGCTAAACCTTCAGGGGATAGTCCCTTGTCGATTTTAGAACCAATAGCCGAATCCAATGCATCAACTAAGCGTTGGGTAGTCAGTTCCTCTTGAACCGTGGTGCTAAGTACTACTCGCAGGGTTCCACGCAAACCGTCAGGCGAGAGCTGCTCGTCAACCTTGGCAGAAAGGGCAGTCTCAAAAGCCGCAGATAACCTCGCATCCGTCAATTGCGCCTCCACTTTGGCACTGATTGCATCTCGCAGAGCAGTGGTTAGGTTCGACAGGGTGAGCAGTTCGGACACTTTAGACCCCAATGCCCATTTAAAGGCGGTAGCCAACCTCTCAGGCGTAACTTCCTCCTGCACTTTGAACTGAAGTGCGGATGCTAATGCCCTACGTAAGGCTTCTGGTGAGACTTCTTGCTGAATAACGGATCTTAATTCGGGCGATACCGCCTCGCCCTCGAGAACAGGTTCGGGCGCAGGCCCCGGTGCTGGGTTGCTGTCTGGTGAATCTTCCTGACGGGATACGACAACATCGGCTAAAGCATGGGCCTCTGGACCATGATTACTGGTGGGCTCTCCGGCCCACCTAGCCATCAGGTCCCTGAGGCCCAGGTAGTAGACAGCGTACCAAATGGTACAGACTCCGACCATGTAACCGAAGTGAATGGTATGATTCACAAAAGGTTTGATGATTGCTGGCCACCCCTCAAGGGCAAAGTCCGACAACGTCCAACCCCCACAGACCCATTGGAATGCCTGTTTGACGGCTTGAACGAATATAATCTTTGCGAAAATGCCACACCGGCGCCAAACAGTAACCTAAAGCATCGAAATGTTAGTATGGGAAATAGACAAGGATCAGGTGCGACTGTGTTACATTTTGTGCCCCTGCGGGCGGTTCCAATGCTATATAGAGTTTTAACTGTCTCTCACAGCCAGGGCATTTTGTAAGGATCGGATCCGGCATGCTTCGTTCCCGCTAATTATAACAGCAGAATGTGTAAATTGTTGGATGGGTGGACGTGGTGGATGTGAGAGAACTTGTTCTATTCTCAGACGCGCGCCGCTGCTAGCTAAATAGGACTAACAAACATGTGTGCGCAACTAGTTGTTTACCCTTAACGCCGTCCTATCTTCTCCACAACACAACTAGGGTGATTGCCCGTACCCTACTACACTCAACATAAATAAGGAGGAACGGAGAACTGATGAAACAAAACCAGCCGCGGAGTGGGAAAAAGGGGAATGGGAAGATCCGATAGGTGGCCGAAATACGTAGGCCAACATAGTACGACAGCCCTTGCTACAAGCCATCATAATGCAGCTATCATACGATGGTTACCCATTTCCGCTCACGTAACCACCTTTTACTTCACCGATAGTACTGAAAACAAATATCAGTAGAACAGTATTACTTCACGGCAAGGGAGAAGTACGGGACAACAATTGTCCCTTTCAAGAAACCTCAAGTACAAAATAAAACCCAGTGTTCCCAAGCGGCCAGTCCGGACCATGGGTCGGCAGTCCGGTCAGTCCGGCCATGGTTTTGAGAAGCCTGGGTCAGTCCGGCTTAAATTATGAACGTCCGCCAAATCCTGCAGGCGCCCAGGCAACCGCTGGGTCGAGTGGATGGGCGACCGCCAGATGCCCAGGCAAAGCCGCCACATGTCCAGGTAAAGCCGCCAGATGCCCAGGTAAAGCCGCCAGATGCCCAGGTAAAGCCGCCAGATGCCCAGGCAAGGCCTGCAGATCCCGGGTAGAGCCGCGAGATACCTTGACAACGAACGTTGCTCGTGTAAAACTCAACACTGATTGGCTGAGCTGTGCGCTTATGACATTTTAAATTGAACTACATAAATTAGTCGACAGATACCTGGCCATTCATAGATATTTGCGAAAGCCGTCAGGCTGCTGGCTGCTCCTACCCCTATTAGAACAATAAATGCTACACGGTTTGTGCTTTTAGATCATCTTAAAGTCAATCAATGTCGCCAGCTTATCCATATATCCAATATCTAGTTCTTGTGTTCGCGTCTTTGGCCGTTGCGCATTTATTCGGACACCCCACGATAGCCCTCCGAAAGGTTTTGCCTCTGGAAGTAAAGTTTCTAGCCGAGTGATCATATATTTCAAATGTTGAAACACTGGAAGTCACGTGTATCAACCCTAACCTTCATCTGTAGAAATGGCTTTCTGCGGATTAAGGTTAGGGTTAAAAACCTGAGGCCTGCAGGTCACCCAGGCCGGGCCCGGCTTTTCTTTTGGAAAGCAGGTTTCCCATAGTCCGGCCCGGCCGTCTCTGAAAAAGTCTGGGTCAGTCCGGCCGTACCCAAAGCCGGACGGACTGGTAAAACCACACAAGTCACGATCAATTCAACCTCATTAAACTACTTCGCAAAACCCGGCCAGCATGCCTTACCAAAGTCCGGGAATTCTGGTCGCAAAGAAAGTCCAACCTTGCATGTTGTCCTACTAACTTGGTACAGGTCCAATTTTCCTTCTTCAAACCACAGCCAGAACGGTTCCTCTGTTGTGCTGTATTCCATCCTCACGATGTTTTCCGCTCTTCGTCACGGTGGCAGGTGGCAGAAGAAAGCGTGAGACAAGACAATAGCCTAACTACCATTGATGCCCCTGTCCGCCAAGCCTGGGCAGCAACCACCCCTCCCGAACCACGAAACTTTCCAAAGCCAAAATCGTGAATGACTATCTATTTACTAAAAGTTAATCGCAGATAAGCTAGAAAACAGCAAGTTGAGAAAGTCAATTTTGAACCGTAACAGTACCTACATGTGCACGGAATTGTTTACTCTCCGTACACTCGAATCAAGTATCCTCCTGTCTCTATAGGCCCTGAAGGCTATTATCAAGCTTCCCATGTTCTAGCTTCTTTCCCTCCATCTTAGCAACCTTAGCGCTCATACCCCTCTACCTGTTTTCCATTTTTTCCATGGTTTGGCCACTCACCAATTATAAAAAGCCTCACTTCATTGACCCAGTCATTGCACCCTCCACAAAGCCCTCAACCGACACCAACTCCGTGATGTAATATGGAACCCGCTTGCCCTCAGATAAAAGGGTCATTAGCGTTAATACTATACTTAAGAACGCCGGACTCGCGACCCCCATCCATCTACCAATTCTCGCTTGTGGTTAGGCTACCCAAGAGGGAACCATCAACACTGTCTTTTTAGCTCACGTTGAGAATTTAGATAGGCCTTCTTCTCCAGGTGCACTACCGGTCGGATTACTGTCAATGGGGTGCCACAGCGAGTGGGCCACACCTGCAGGAGCTCCGACGGAAGAAAACGAAGGGCGAATCCCCTCACCCAACACCGAAAACCGCCAACCTATAAATCGAGCGGGGGTCTTTCCTCGGAGTGGGTGAAGCTGAGATCAAGAGCATTAGCCACATCAATCCCAATCTTATTTGTCAATCTAAACTTCCCTCAACTGATGAGCGGGCAGGAGCGGATGGGGGTGCCATCAAATTATCCTTCGAAAAGAATTGCGGCAATTGGCGCAACTTTTGGGAGCGATGCCGCATCACCTCTTGAATCCGATGCGTTTCAGACAGTATTAGAGCCAGTGATCCAAGAGCCCGCCGTCACTACACACTTTCTGAATGGACATCAATTACATATCCCTCTACCGATAAATCACAATCTAAACTTCGCAGTCCAACAAAGTTCCTCCCTGGCGGGCCCAAAGCCAACACGGCCGATACGAGAAACGAGGATACCAATTCGTCAGGTTCGGTGAGACCTCAGGCAAGACAGGGGAAGTGGGTACTCCGGGAAGTACGGAGAGTTCTTCCGTGAACACTGCTACAATCAGCACTGTTATGGAGGGTGACTCCTCACCACCTCTCTCCGATGTGCTTGCTGTTAGGACGGACCCGATGGACGAAGAAGCCACCTCTGCTGAAGCTTGGATGGATGAAAATTCATCTCAAACCCCTACAGATGCCTCTGGTAATTACCAATTTCCAATTGAAAGGCAAGCTCAAGCCAGGGAATGCACAGCCGGTACAGTACGGCGCCTTTCATCACGGACGATGCCGGCTTCGACGACCTCCAGGATGCCGATGAGGAAATGAGTATAGTCGAGCCAACTAAGGGCAGTAGATTCCATAGGCCTCCATCACCAATCCCGCCCACTTCAACTGGGTGCTACACAATTCGGCCTCCCTGACCATACCAGTCCCGGATACAATGCGTCAATTCTTCTTTTCAAGTAAACCCCAAGTCCTCAAGTGGCACCTCCTACTCTATATTCCCCAGGAGGCCGCATAGTCAACTCCGTTGATCCCGACTATCGCTTCTTCGATGAGGCAGTGCCGTTCCAACCCTGCCCGCCCCCTAGCCCCCGAAGACTCCCTTGCCCCGTGATAATTCCCAAGACGCACGCGGGTTAATCCCACCGAAACCAAAAGAAAAAACAATCCTTTCCATATACGATTTCATTGACAACATCAGCCGGGTTGGGAAAGTCGTGGACCCGCAAATCGCTATCAATGCAAAGTCTGTGGAAGATTTTGTGAAGGCCTATTACATAGTAGGGCTCGACGGGGAGCCCCTGTTGAAAAATCCTCCAAAGGGAGCTATTCCACAAGTCAAAATCTAGCACGAATGGATTCCCACGAGTATTGTGGAGCGGCATCGAATAGAGCGGGTTATTAGGTTACTTGGTTTGGAGATATCTCCAGCGACTAGAGCGTCCCCGCTCTGGATCCTGATTGAGCGGCAGACAGAAAGGACTCGTGTCCTATTAAAATATCTTGCCAAATACCCGGAGCAAATGCTCAAAGATGTTGAAACGAAGTTCATCTCGTGGGGATATTTGCCAGGGAAGGCCCACTGTTATGAGCTGTCAATTGTGGTGGAGGGACGAAACAGAATTGAAGAAAGGATTGGAATGAAGTCAAGGCGAGTGGAACTTTGTCAATACTGGGAAATCGTATCTTGCGTTTCTATCTACAGAGAACTAATGAGTTTATATATAGAAAATACAAGAACTTTCCCGCGCACTCAGCTCCTGTCCCCAGGACACGGAGAAGATTCCAACAACTTCCTTGGACGGTCTGAACTCCACCCGGGGATGGTACCGTATCAGTTGAATTCCGGTCTCCCTTCCCTGCTCGCTTTGCTTGCCGGTCGCCTTCGGCCATGTGTGCGTATTGTCCGGTGTACTATACAACCAGGTATAGTAATCCTCTCTCTTCGCTTGATAATAAGTGACAAAGAAAACTAGTTACAATTAGTTAACCCGATAGAAAAGATACAAAGAAAAGATGCCCGAGGGCGCAGTGATCGCCGGTGACTTGCAACAAGGCCCAGACGGTGGAAGATAGGATTGCGATTGAACGCAAGCGCCCCACCAACTTATTCGTTTTGAGATCAAATACTAACATGAGAGTAGATGCACCAATGGACTCCAAGGATGTGATCAAATCAGAGGTGGTGGAAGAGACCCAGTGGCTGCTTGACGCTCTCGGAGAAGCTGCAGGACACCAGAAAACACGAAAATTCCTCGCTCCGTTTATGGCAGATTATAGTATTCGCAACAATGGCTTGTTCGGCTTGATGGGGTCCGATAAGATGATTGAACTTGTCGAGGGACTTTGCAACTGCCTTCAGATGGGGAAAATGGCTCCAACCTCCCGAGTTTCTCTATCCAGATGGGATGTTGGAGCCTCCTGAACGAATTGAGACCATCGGTGTTTGTTGCAAGGTCTACTTCTCTCTGTGATCTAGAATATTTGTATGTGGTTACCCAACGCGCAGAAGTGCAGCCAGAGCTTTTGGAAATAGTGGCGCGGGTGATGGCCCCGATTCTGAAACATATCTCCGAACATGACGATATACCGCTTCGACGCGAAATACCGGAAGAGGTGATGCGATCTCTGGAACAGACGGGAAATGCCCAAATCGCTCTCTACCTAGAGGCACAGCTTCCCCCCGCTATGCCGACTACCCTGGAGCTAGCGTCTCCGAAGAGCGCGAGAACAGAGCGCTACGAAGAAGAGCAGGCAATGTTGGAAGCAATAAAGTTAGAGGAACGCCAAGAGGCGATGAGGGCGCGAGTGCGATATATTGAAGAGGACATTCCGTGTGATTTGGCACTCCATCCGGCGGAGATATATTCGCCTAGCAGGAGGCGTCGTAAGCTTCTTGAAGGAAAAGCGCGCTTTTCCTGGTCATCGAAGAGAAGCGCTGGTATAGTGATGGACACGATCATGCTCGATCAATGCTCGACCATGGGCCAAATTTTCTGCTCGAGCATGATCGTGTCCATCACTAGGCTGGGATAACAAGGACTCTGGGGGATGAGGAGGAAAGAGAGGCTCTTGGGGACGCGGCGATTGCACCAACAAATATCAAGCCAAGAGTTACCAGAAAACGTGGGAGAGAGGAAACCCCTGGTCCCTCTGAGGTCTCATCGCCAGGGGACGTTACCAGCACAGACCAAGAAGCAAGAGGGTACGTTTCGCGCTAAACGTGTCAACGGTGGAGGAACCTCTTCAACCAGTTCCACATAAGCCGAGCCGGAATACCCGTGAATCAGACTCGGACGCCTCAGATCCTCCCAGCGAGGGTGACGGCAGTGATTGGGATCGGGGTGGGCGGAAATCGAGGTCTGCGGCAGTTAGGAAAGTAATCCTGAAGGCGGACCATGACGACCTATCCGGCAAGAGTGAGGATGAGGGACCGCAAACAAGGGCATCCACCTCGGGGTCAAAGAAGGGTATGAAAAAGAGTGCAACAACTGGGAAGGCCAAAACGGGCAAATTCCTAGCGAAATATCGAAGGTAAGACCCCAAAGAGCGTATCTGCTAAGGCCCTGCTGAGGGTTCACACACCCTTGGAATCTCCAGTCATGGGACCCCTCCGGAAACCCTCCAGGAAACAGCACAATAAGCGGGGATACAGAAGCAATTCTTCCTCATCCGACGAAGGCGATAATGGCGATGTCTATGACCCACCCCAAACTCATCGCAACAAAAAAACAAGTTGTCAAAGCAAGCCAAGTACAAGGGCTCCCGCAAAAATGAAATTAAAATCGAGAAGGAGACTCCCCCTGCGGGGGTACCCGCCGGAACCATGAAGGCCAAAAGAGGGCCGAAAGGGAGACAACCCCGATTACCGATCCACAGAGATGAGAGCGATATTAGTGATGAGGGTGAGGACGATAAGCCTCGATCGCCACTGCCCAAGGTATCTGTGCCGGAGAACGAGAGTGATACCAGCGACGAAGGTGACACCCCGAAGCCAACATCCACCGTCGCCCGACAGGGACCTCACACACCCCCGCCCCTCCGGAGGTCAGCCCGGAAACATCACCCTAATAAAACATACGAATCTGACTCTTCCTCATCCGGCAAAGACGATAGTCGTGATTGCTATGAACCCCGGACCAGCAGCAACACCAAGCGAACCAAGGCCTCAGAGGAAGTCATTAAACAAGACCCCGGTCAAAATGCGCCTAAAGCCGAGAAACCGCACGGCCTCCGCCAAGACTCGGGATAAAGACCGAGCCTGTCGCGAAAGTGGTGGCAAAGAAAGCCGAGGCCCGATCGGCTACAGCAAAAAAAGCCGTTGCAAAACGAGGGCTGCGAATCACCAAGCTTTGGTGGACAATATCACAGCAGAGTCAGTGGCCGAGGCACAAAGGGCTGCGGATGCTGGTGGGTACTAACTAGGCGCAGTGACTAAAACTCAACTTAAGTCTCGAATAAAGAGGGAGAAGAAGGAGAACATCAAACCGGAGGAGCCGTGGGGGAGGTTGGATGCCGCAGTGGCTAGGAGGGAACAATCGGCAGAAGCCAAGCAGATCGCGACGGCAGAGAAACAGGCTGCGGCAGTCAAAAAGCGAGTGGTGACTATTGCAAAGGTTGCAATTAGCGAGAAGATACAGTCGAGATCTCAAAGCACGGTTGAGACAAAAACTGCTAATGGAAAGATATGGGACGGAAATGGGACGGCTCGGGGGAGAGTGGCAGAGGAAAAAGCTGAAGGGGCTGGAGCCGAAGCGGCCTCTAGAAGAAACGAAGAAAACTAGGCGACCGTGTTGGTGGGCCAGAATGTTGATCACGGAGAGAGTTCCAGAGCCGGTGAACAGGACGCGGGGGAATCTGGTTATGGGGCCGCTAAAAAGGGGAAGCGTGGCAAGCCCAATCCATTGGGGTTGGAACAACCCGTTGCCGATTGGGCAAAGCAGGCTTACTATCACCCTAGGTGGTAAGAGTGTCTCGGAGACGATGGAAAAAGGTATAGCCGGGGGCGCGCTAAGCGCGAGGCATCATGCTGCAACCACCACACCTTTTTTAGGGATATCCGAGGACGATATGAGTGATACTTGGTGATTCAATCGCCCAACCTCCCACTATACTCCGAAATCTAGTCTATCCAATGAAGTTGTGTATTTTCGGAGACGAGTTCAATTTTTATTATCCTTGTTCACCGATGCCGGGATGAGAACTTATTGGGCGTATTCTCTCGATAATATTCTTTCTTCTCTTTCCCCTCTGCCAAGAAAAACCCTGCGACAAAATTTCCTTATTCCTCATTTATCGCCTACTTTTTTCTTAGCAAAGGAGGCAGAATACTTTTACCGCGTGACTCTCGTTTTAATACAATATATAGGCGGCTCCGGTCCCCGCATGCTCCAAACTAAAACTAATCTATTTTATATCGCCCACATGCTTGGGCGAGTGGTTGCCTCCGTATTTATTCCCAATAAATTACCGTAAAAACTCGGATAGAAGAAACATGTGCTAGGACGTTGGAGTTACCTCTCCTAGTATGGCGCCTCGTATATTCCTTTTATTTTGTCTCGACTGGGGACTGAGTTTGCGGTGTTTTCCCCTCGCGTAGCTCAGAAAGGAAATTTCAACGTCCTAGCACATGTGTCTTCTATAGTATTTGAGTTTTTACGGTACGCAACAGATGATGGATGGGCTGTCTGGCGCGGGAAGCAAAACCTAGACATGAGCAGAGAGAATGGTCCCAGAACCTCCGGGTCCGGATTGGTAACCATGGTTTGTTTTCTCATCCGGAGGTTAGAATATTGGCATAGCGCCCTCGTTCAAAAACTTTGCTGAAACTGTGCAAGGGTCTCAAGACTTCTATAGAAAATATTGATAAAAAATACCAAAAAAGAAATCCCTCCGACCAGAGTCGAACTGGTGACCAACCGGTATTCTGAACATTACAGCCGGGTGTGATAACAACTACACCACAGAGGGTTATCTCGTATTATTGAACTACCAATCATGAACACGATGATGAGCTGGATAACCGAGGCGATAAGAAGCACGGCACTTAGGGGGCCAAAAAGCGCGAGGGGTGCGCTGCGTCCGCGCCCTGGGCTGAGATTTTGAAAATTCTTGTGTGCGCCCGGGTGATTTTCTCGCCCAAAGAGCCCGCCGTTGTCCATAATCCGATTTGATTACGGAGTAAACCCTTGTCGGGACCTACCGTAAAAAACTGGAACAATCGGACCCCACGCCAGTACGTTGGAGTTGCCTCTCCTAGTAAGGTCGATCTTTGGGGCTTTTTATTCGACCCAGTGGAGGACCGAGAGACGGGTTTTTCGCTGTGGTTTTCCTGCTAATTTAGGGGAATTCTAGACGTCTTGGCGTGAAGTCCGATTATTCCAGTTTTTAGTGAACGTCCGCCCGAGTGCTGTGTCGGGAAGAGGCATACACACTTTGTGTACTATACTATAGAAGTTATGGTTAGCATTTTATGTCATACCAAGTAAACATAATAGGAAACGACATACCTCAAGAACGGACATACCCCCCCAATGTGAGTTTGCTACAAGAAGTGATCGAACAAATGTAACAGAACAGTTATTTAAGGTTAGTCAGCCAAATATATCGCTATCTACCCGAGTATTTTAGTTGACAAGTTCCTCGGATTCTAGATACCTTGGCGCCAAGAATTAAGCTATTAAGTGGAACACGAGTGCGATGTCCTGAGTGAAATCCGGGAGCCGGCTGGCATGCTCGTGCGATTGACGACAAAATACCCCACTCTACATACTAGTATTGGGGTAAGGAAAAGTATCTGGGCAAAACAGGCCAGACCCAAACCTGATAAGGTGAAGCGACCGTGTATTTTTTCGGGACGTTGGAGAAAGTGTCTGGGCAGGATTGCAAGGATCTTCGAGGCATACTTGTACTATCGGCATCCCCATTCTCACAGTAGCTTATTCATATTCTTATTATGATTCCAATACACTTCTCTTCATTATTCCCTATTCTTCGGTGTTTTCATTTTTTATTCGAAGCCCGATAGACTTTGTTTGAAACGCCGTTGTGCATTATTTACTGGTTGCATGGTACCCACGCAGTGTCTTGGCTCCAGTGGATACCTTTCTCGCCCAGTACCGCTTAAATATCGTGTTATTAGATCTTAACCAATCAAGTCGGTGTAGTATAGTGGTTAGTACGCCTCGTTGTGGTGACACAACTTCCGATGAGACCCATGTTCGATTCATGGTACCGACAATATATTTTTTCACCCCATCTTTCAACTAACCTTATAGCATGAGGCAAAAAAATTTCGACTGCAAAAGAGTGTAGCGTACCCAGGGGGGTTTTGTTTTCGACGGCGCCGTCAAAACTGATGACACCTGTCCATCGTCAGAGGGTAAGTGCAAGCATCCCCCTTGATTCAATCAAATTTATATTTGTCAACGCCAACAGGAGCATCTATTGAGTTGGCTTACCTCTGGATTGCCACGCTAAGAATGTATATTGACTAATTATTATTGAAAGAACAGGAAACGAAACGACAAAAAGAAGGTCAAGAAAAAACACCCGAAGACAGTACCAGCCAATCCGTCATTCCTCCCTTGGCATCGGTAGTGTGGTTCCACTGCTGGAGGTGTTGCCGTGAATGTTGCTGCCCTTGTCGCAGGAGATTGTTGGCACCGGTCCATCCCGTGCTGACAATGAGGGGGCGCATGCTACTGGCTGAGGTGGGCGGGCGGGCAATAAAAAACGCGAGCTGTAGCGAGCTTGATGATCTCGTGTTCGGGGGATTCGGGGGTGCTATATGTTGTGGACATTCCACTGACCCATCATGACATAGCTATGACCCGTGCTAAGCAGGAACCCGTCTATACCTTTTTCCGATGAACCTCCGGGACCCAGTGTTCCCAACCGTCCCGTCCGGACTGCAGGGCCCTGGCGTCCAATAGTCCCGTCCGTCCCGGGGGGGGTTGGTATGGGCGGCCGCGCAAGGCGTCCGTCCTCACCATTTCCAGAAAGACTGCAGGGCCCGGGCGTCAACCTACAGTCCTGCAGTTAATATCAAGTTCCGGTAGGGCCCCGCCGTCTTTGGAATTGACGGGCGTCATCTGCAGGGCCCGGCCGTCCTGAGTCAGGACGGGTGTCACCTGTAGGTACCCGCCGTCACCTGCCCTCCTGAGTGAGGACGGGCGTTACCTGTAGGTATTTCATAAAAATACCGTAAAAATACTTTCGATTTGCTATCTCCGTCAGCTTATAATAGGTTCAGTTTGACAGGTTAATAGAATTGCGTGTGTCGGTTAATGATATTTAATAACGTCCTGATGGTTGATCTTATCCCGCATAGGAAAGCACTAACCCTTTTGAAGACTTCTAGGCAGTAGATTCGGAGATAGCAAACGACAGGAGTTTTTACGGTATTCATAATGTGTGAT
>Ga0307513_10002682_pt1 | contig 24504 bp, 30 predicted proteins | sample 15_EM_MG_FD_202174 | JGI IMG/M metagenome (GOLD analysis project Ga0307513, IMG submission 202174) | Populus trichocarpa ectomycorrhiza microbial communities from riparian zone in the Pacific Northwest, United States - 15_EM | ecosystem: Host-associated > Plants > Roots > Unclassified | place...
GCCCAAGGACGAGTGCTCCAAGTTGGAGGTGGATGCATCCCGATTGTGTGGTGGTTGTTGGATTGGACGAGAGATGAAAGGGGTAGGAAGGCGTTTTGGACGGTGAAAATGGACTGGAATTGGATTTAGGTATCATATTCATGGAGTTGGCGTAGGAGTAGGGGAGGAGGTGTACATGTACGTAGGAGGCAAAGTAGGCAATAGTTTCGAAAAGAAAGTTTGGGTGATATTAGGAAGTGTAATATTTAAACTATTGGAACAGAACCGCACAACCTCTCTGTGTGACGCTGGTAAGTTCTTCGGGTTATGCAGCCAGATACGAAAGGAATATCCCCCAATGCGTCCGGGTACACGGGCACAGTTTAACGTAGAACAAAACCATCACCACCATCACCAACACGACACAAACCCAGTCCCCCACAGATTGGTTGGTAATAACCCCGAGAGTACACGCTGACATGAAATAGAATGCCATGCCAGCATTGAAGGCCACAACTGCACCAAAGTTGACGTTCGAGTGGTGGTCCATGATATGCAAGAACCTGCGCAGATCTTCTGGGAATCGGGCTGGAATGGTACAGCGATCTTGCCGGCAGCAAAAATGGCCCGGGGTTGCATTTTGGGCACACCATACGACCTCACATACATTAGACTTGACTTCACGTATGGTATTGGCCATTTTACGCAGAGCGAGCACAGATGCGAGTGCAAAGACAACGCCTAATATGTCGAAGGTGATGCCGGCGACGAAGAAGAAATTGAATACAGGACTAGCAGGGAGATCGGAAAAGGTAGTGAGGTCGCCCGAGTCTGTGCTAGATTTGCTCCCAATGGTCGTGACTCGGATTTGTTCGAAAGCAAATAAAAACGACTTTGGAAAAAAACAGATGATTGAATGTGATAGATGGATAAACATGAGCCGCACCATCCACCCCAGATCAATGAAATCACTCTTCATGATAATCGAACGGTCCTCCAAGTATTCCCAGGTCAGATCGGTGATAAGTTGCTTATGTTCATGGTACAATTCTCCCCCCGCCTTTTCCGCTTTCTCAGCAATATCGAGCTCAACTTGAAATGTCCGAGTCTGCATAACTTGGGCACGACGGGTGCGCTTAGCGGGTTGAGAACTGGAAGAGACTGAAGATCACTGGGTTCAATATCAGCGCTCAGCAGTGATATGAGTTTCAGCACTTTGGAGACACGTTCGCTTGGTGGAGAATGCTGAGCGTTGAAGGCAAGTTTGTATGTACTCGGTGAGATGAACCAGCGGGAGGTTGGGGACAAAGGAAGAAAGTGTCTTATGATCAGCGCACAGAAGGCTGTCGGTACTACTGAGAATCGCATTTTGCTTACAAAGACCCTGCTCAATTATGCAAGCTCGAATGGACGACTTGTCCGATATAAGTAGTAGAAGTTCAATATCATGATGAACAAGGAATTTCAACTCTACGACGCACTACCGAGCTGAGGTATATCTGACGCATCTCGGATACCGCCTCGCGATATTACGGTGCGGAGTTGGAATGGAATATTGACGCTCCTCCGTAGACGAGGGAACACCTGACGGATGTTCAGCGAGCCCCAGCTTGAAACCGACATCCAATCACCAGGCTTTGGGACAGGCTGGGTCGAAGTAATTATAAAGGAGCTCAAGCGTAGGTAGAGAATTATAATGGATGCTGAAAATCTTTGTTTTGGGTAACCGTTGAAACGAGAACGAAAGAAAAATGCTACATCTAAAATCTGTATTCTAGCCATGCAGTCGGTTGACACATTGAGGCGTGCAGAAGGCGCGTTAGTAGCAATGCAAGGCCAAAGGAAGCAAGACGACTATCTGCCTATGAAAACACCCACGAAGTTCACAGAAACGTCTGCCCAGTCATAGCCAAAGCCGAATATAGGGTGGAGACGCCCCACAAATGTGAACTCTGAAGCTCATGCTTGCCCCAATCGGGGTAGAGGCGCTCCACGGAATGTGCATGCCCCATCATAGCCGAGGCCGAATAAGGGCAGCGGCACTTCATGCGCGGCGAAATCAAGAAGATGCGTCTTACCGACCATAGCCCCACACTGACTACCTCCGACGGTCCTTTCGAAGATGGCGAGCCTGCTGAAGGGTGCGATGTGAATGGCGGTGGAGAAAGAAATAGAAAGGTGACAGATACCATATATGAGATGTGGATTGAGTAGAAAGAGCGAATATCTGTCGGCTCGACGACGAGTTGGTTAATGTGGATGGATAGTTTGACGTTGATGGTGGCTTAAAATAAAATAAAAAAAGGTATGAATATCGTGCTGTGTGGTTGGCGCGAAAGAGACTGACCGTTGATAATGCGCGCTTCGACTGATTGTAGGAAAACCGAGTCCGAGAATTTGTTAGAATAATCGATGGTAATGGGGACTGTGAGGCGAATGAATTTCAATTTAATTCAAGAGAGATGGCCAACGTACTTGAACCGGTAGACTAATCCACTTCGATTGACTTTATGTACAAGGCGGTGTTGAAGAGCCAGCGGGGAACGAACATCGCTGAAGGCGAATTAGACACAGCGAGCACGAATGCGATTAGGACTACGAGGCGAATCAATTTCGAGTCAATGCAACGGAGGTGGTTGACGTACTTGAACCGATACGCCAATCCGCTCCATTGAAGTTGTATGCACGGCGAGTTAAAAAGCCAGCGGGGTGCGACTATCGCTGAAGGCGAGGCGCGAATTGGACCGAGTGAATACCCTCTAATATTTCACCCAAATAAATTATAAATCGAAAATGAAATGTGTGTACGAAATACCTTACATCATAATGTAGGATTAGATGTCCATTGAAGGTTGGGTGACCGTGTCGACAACTCGAACCATGGCGAGCATGAAAGCTGCATAGCGAGTTGAGGAAAAGGGCAGTTTTGAATCGCCTTTTGGTGGGAGGCGATAAAGTGGCGGTGGTGGTCTGAGAGAAAGAAGGAAGGGGCGAGGTGAGGTGTTTATATAGGGCGGGAAAATATGCACGTGTTTATCTGTGGTCTCGTTTGTAAGCCTCCTTCTCTTTAGGCGGCAGGCCAACAGTCGCAAGTCAAATTTAGAAACAATCGACGAAGCTATTTGGAAGAGACGAAAACAAATCAGAGACTCGAGATGAAAGCTCTGCTCTAGTAGCAGCACGAACAGCATTGGGCGCTTAAAGTTACATATGGATCACGTTGCCGCGTTATGTTGGCCGATTCGGATAGCTGACGGGAAAACGATAACATGTTTTCCGACGTTCAACAATGCGCAATCTGCACAGGCAAGACTTTGCAAGGCATTCGTGATAATTCGCATGTACCTCATTCGACTGTTTCCCCCACTCTTCCATCTGATCGTTTCTAAATTGAAATCGCAGCTGTTAGACAGCCGCCTAAGGGCCTTACGAACTAGACAGCAGATCAACACGAGCATATTTTAAGTCAAAATTCGAATATTGATGTGCGTTTCCTATCCATCTAATATTCGATTGAGTCATTACTTTCATCGATCGCAAATCTTCATGTGGGTACACTGGCATCAGTTGCAGATGGCTTTGATAAATCGGTGCTCGCATCAGAATTGGACGAGCCGCCTTCCTTGCGCAGAGGCTCATTTGCTGACCTGTTGAGGAGGGAGAGGAATCCGTCCGGAATATCTTCCACGACAAGACAATTAGAACGTGTCCTTTCTTACTCAGAAGAACGCAATCCAACTACGGAAAATCCTCCGTATTTGTATATGCTCAAAACATTCGAATCAACAATATTACATCTTCATCAAAGCAATTGTAAGGAGTGCAAGGAATTCGAATTTATATAGAAACGAATTTAGCTACGTTTAATCAGGAGCTTTAAACCATCATCATCACTATATCTGCGTAACACAGATTCACGCCACTGATCCCAAGAGTCGAAAGGCGCATGGCGCGCAAAAGTTGCTTTCAAAAGTGATTGGGTAAAGAATCGGGATCGTCCATATCGCCTCCGACACAATGGGCCAGGCGGTGTGCAATGCGCCCTTGACTTATGGCTGATGCCAGTAAATCCTCCCCCCTCTGTGTGAGAATGGAGGCAAATTCCGATTCTTCGCGGCTCAAATCATTGGACCCGCCATAATACTCTCCTACGTCCAGAAGGTACAGAGGCGCAGAGAATGCCTCAGACAGTGTAGTGGTCTGAGCCCATTCCCAGTCGATGACACCGACGACGTTGAAAGCATCGTCAACAAGGATGTGATCGCCTTTATCATCCATGTGTTTGAGAAAGAATTTCCCGTTGTCGTCCATGGTAATAACGTTGATTATGTCGTCTAGAATGAACCGATGGACAAGGTACGCGTCGATGGCATTATTAGTGTAACTTTCCCCTCGAAGAATGAGCTCGATTTGATGCTTTATCAATGACCTTCTATACTCCAAAGCAGAGTTGAATGGGCCCAAGAGACGCAGATGCCCTTCCTGATCTGTGTCTATCGCACAATCCTCCAGGACAGGACCAATGGAAAGGGCTTCTGGGCTCGCTAAGCACCCTATCTCGGAGAACGAATGCTGTTTGAGAGAAATAAAGATGTCTGCCAACTGATTTAAAACGTGCTTTCGATCGTCTTCGCCCAAATCGCAGTTTGACAATGGGACGCCGTCCAATTTGTCGATTAGAATATAACCAACTCCGATGGCATTCGAAGGAGAATAATAGGCGTAGTCATGCACATTTGGAATAGGAATGGAAGTACGAGAAGAGATGAAGCGATAGGTTGCCGCTTCACTCTTGATCAACAGGTTCTGGTGCGCAATGAGGGTGGAGGTGATGTTCTGCCGGCGGACACGGCATAACCAGGTAACTCCATCAACGAAGTTTATCGGGATGTGGTAGTTCATACCCCCCATCACCGAGTACTTGTTCGCGGAATCATATGATTTGATATCTGGAATTACGCAAGGAACTTGTCGTATAGCCGATGCGCGATCCCGGAGGGCGTCGACATTGACTCGGGACAACAGCGTAGTGATTTCCTTGATTTTGGCTGCTTCATATCTTCCATAGTATTCAGTTTCGTTCTCCTAAGGGTAATCGATAAGTATTCGGTCCAAAATGACTGAGAAAAAATATAACGCACCAGGGAATCGGGACAGTGATGGAAGTCTGGTTTAAGGTGGTCATTGCACAGATGTCGTTGGCAAAGCATACAACTGCCTTTCCTACGGACACTTGGGAACAAGCATCCATCGACATCGCATTTGAAAAGAGTCATAGGGCGGAATGAAGACAAGAGCGGAATGAAGAGCTTGGATGAAAATTTACATACAAAGATATTCACACGGCGAAAATAAAACGGGCACTGTGTATAGCACAGATCCGGACGTCGCTTTGGGACAGACTGGGTGAAGTAATTATAGAAGGGCTCATGCGCAGGTAGGGAACTATGATGGATGAAAATCTTTGTTTTCGGTAACCGTTGAAACGAGAAGGACAAAATGCTACATCTACAATCTGTATTCTAGCCATGCAGTCGGTTGACACATCGAGGGGTGCAGAAGGCGCGTTAATAGCAGTGCAAGGCCACAGGAAGCAAGACGACTATCTGCCTATGAAAACACCCACGAAGTCCACAGAAGCGTCTGCCCAGTCATAGCCAAAGCCGAATATAGGGTGGAGACGCCCCACAAATGTGAACTCTGGAGCTCATGCTTGCCCCAAGAGGGGTAGAGGCGCTCCACGGAATGTGCATGCCCATCATAGCCGAGGCCGAATAAGGGCAGCGGCACTTCATGCGCGGCGTAATCAAGAAGATGCGTCTTACCGACCATAGCTCCACAACGACTACCTCCGACGATCTTTTCAAGGATGGCGAGCGTGCTGAGGGATGCGATATAAATGGCGGTGGAGGAAGAAATAGAAAGTGACAGATACCATATATGAGATGTGGATTGAGTGACTTGGGAACATCGGGTAGGTCGACAACGAGTTGGTTAACGTGGATAGCTTGACGTTGAGAATGGCTACAAAGAAATGATTATCGTGCTGTGTGGTTGGAAGGAGAGAGACTGACCGTTGAGAATGCGAGAATGCGCCTTTCGACTGACTGTAAAAAAACTGAGTGATTAGGACTATGAGACGATACCAATTCAATTCAGTTCAATTCAAGAAAGATGACCAACTTACTTGAGCCAATGGACTAATCCACTCGGATCGACTTTATGTGCAAGGCGAGTCGAAGAGCCAACGGGGAATGAACATCGCTGAAGGCGAATTGGACATGAAGGCGATTAGGGCTATGAGGCGAATCAATTTCAAGTCAAGAGAACAGAGATGGGTGACATACTTGAGCCGATGCGCCAATTAGCTCCATTGAAGTTGTGTGCACGGCGAGTTGAAGAGCCAGCGGGGCGCGAACATCGCTGAAAACGAGCCGCAAATTGGACTGAGTGAATACCCTCTAACATCAAATTATAAATCGAAGATGAAATAAGTACACGAAATCACTTACGTCATGATGTAGGTTTAGATGTCCCTTGAAGGTTGGGTGACCGTGTCGACAACTTGAATCAAGGCGAGCATAAAAGTTGCATAGCGAGTTGAGGACGGGCACTTTTGAATCGACTTTTGGTGGGTGATAATAAAGTGGTGGTTGTGGTCTAAGGGAAAGAGGGAAGGGGCGAGGTGAGGCGTTTATATAGGGCGGGAAAATATGCACGTGTTTGTCTACAGTCTCGTTCATAAGCCTCCTCTTTAGGCGGTCGGCCAACAGTTACGAATCAAATTTAGAAACAATCGACGAAGCTATTCGGAAGAGAAAAAAGCCATTCAGACACTCGAGATGAAATCTCTGCTCTAGTGGCAGCGCGAACAGCATCGGGCGCTTAAAGTTACATGGCGATCACAATGGATCACGTTACCGCGTTAACTACCCAGCGATTCGCATAGCCGACGGGGAAAACAATAGCATGTTTCTCGAATTCAACAATCCGCAATGTGTATAAGTGCCCAAAAATTCGTGTTCGTGAGACTAGTGTATTCGACTTAAGTTCTCCCCACTCTTCCATCTGATCGATGTTTCTAAATTTAAATCCCAACTGTTAGCCAGCCGCCTAAGGGGCTTACGAACCAGACTGCAGACAAACACGAGCATATTTTCCCGCCCTATATAAACGCCTCCCCTCGCCCTTTGCCTCTTTCCCTCAGACCATCACCACCACTTTCTCTCCTTCCACCAAAAGGCGAGTCAGAACCGCCTTTGTCATCAACTCGCCATACAATCTTCATACTCGCCATGGTTCAAGTTGTCGACACGGTCACCCAACCTTCAACGGACATCTATACCGGATGTAAGTTATATATCTCGCGTGCATATTCGTTCTTTAATTCTAATCTCATTGGGTGACTTTCTACAGGGCATTCATTCCATCCAATTCGCCTTCAGCGATATTCGTGGCCCGCGGGCTCTTCAAATCGCCATGGACGTCGATCGGGGTGTATTAAGCTATTGGTTCAAGTACGTCAGCCATCTCTCTTGAAATGAATTGAAATTTATTTGCCTCATAGTCTTAAACAGGTTCACCCTCGCCATGGTTGTCGACACAATTCCAAGGACTTCTAATCCTATCTGACGTAAGTTATCGTTTTATTTTTTCTAATCTCATTTGTTAATTTACTACAGAATATTCCTCCGTCTTCAGCGATGTTCGTGACTCGATGGCTCTTCAACTCGCCATGCACACAACTTCATTCGCAGTGGATCGGGGTATCGGCTCAAGTACGTCAGCCACCTTTGTTCTCTTGATTCATTTGCTTCATAGTTCACCATCGATAATTAGAATGGCCGACCTCAGGCTCAGCTTTCGAACAATTTGGGCGAGGGAAGCTCGCTCTTCGGTAGTTGCTCGATCTCACATTTCACCGCATGGTGTGCACCATCATCCTCTATCCCTTCGCCCTCTTCATTCATCCCTTGTCATTCAGCACTCCAATACTCTCTATCTTCGAAAATGCTGTCGTGGGTAGTCAGTGTGGGGCTATGGTCGGTAAGACGCATCTTTTTGAATATACCGCGCATGAAGTGCCGCTGCCCTTATTCGGCCTCGGCTATGATTGGGCATGCACATTCCGTGGAGCGCCTCTACCCCGATTGGGGCAAGCATGAGCTCCAGAGTTCACAATTGTGGGGCGTCTTCACCCTAAATTCGGCTTTGGCTATGACTGGGCAGACGTTCCTGTGAACTTCGTGGGTGTTTTCATACGGATAGTCGTCTTGCTTCCTGCGGCCTCGCACTGCTACTACCGCACCTTCTGCACTCTTCAATGTGTCAACCGACTGCATGCCTAGAACCCGGATTTTATATGTAGTACTATATTTGTTTCGCTGCAATGGTTCCCAAAAAACACAATTTTCTCGCACCAATTACTTCGGCGATCTGCTAAACTTGGTCTGTTCAAATAAAAAAAGAATCTTACCGCGCACGGAGTTTCATCAACCCAGTGGTAAACGCGGTAACGTGACTCACTGTAATCGCCACTGTTTATGTATAACCTTAAGCGCCCGATACCTCGCAGGATGTTCGCACCGATACTGTTTTCATATCTCTCTCGTCGCCTTTGATACTCTTCCAAATATCTTTGTTGAACGCTTTTCAAAGATGACTTGGGACTATTGGTCAGCCGCCTAATGGGAAGGTCCAAGGAGGCATACGGAAGGTTACGAACGAGACTACAGACAAACACGAGCATATTTTCCCGCCCTATATAAACGCTTCCCCTCGCCCCTTCCTTGTTTCCCTCAGACCACCACCACCATTTGCTTCTTTTCACCAAATAGCGATTTAAACTGCCCTTTCCCTCGACTTCTTATGCGACCTGCATGCTTTCCATGGTTCAAATCGTCGACACGGTCACCCAGCTTTCAATGGACTCCTAATCCCATGGTGTACGTTGTACCATCTACCCATTCTATTTTCTATTTCTAATCTCATCTGGTAATTTACTACAGGGTAGTCACTCGGTCCAATTCGCCTTCGGCCGCGATATTCGGGTCCCCGCTCACTCTTCAACTCGCCTTGCACACAATGTCAATCAGCGCAGATTAGTCTATCAGCTCAAGTACGTTGGCTGCCTCTGTTCTCTTGAATTGAAGTTGATTCGCTGCATTAGTCCTAACCATCATCGAATGGCCACCCAAATGGTCGGGCAGTTTTCTTACACTCCGTCGAAAGTCTCTTTCCCGATGGTTCGTTTTTCCCGCCAATGGCACAACGCGATATTCAGATCTTTGTAGCCACTATTTGGCCTCCTTAGCGCCAGATACTCCCCTTTCAATATTTTTCAATCAACCTCTCGCCTTGCGGAATATATGGTATATATCACCTTCCTATCCCTTCCTCCACCGTCATTCACATCACATCCTTCAGCAATCTCGCCATATTCGAAATGGTCGTCGGAGGTAGTCAGTGTGGGGCTATGGTCAGTAAGGCGCATCTTCTTGAATATACCGCGCATGAAGTGCCGCTGCCCTCATTCGGCCTTGGCTATGACTGGGCATGCACATTCCGTGGAGCGCCTCTACCCCGATTGGGGCAAGCATGAGCTTCAGAGTTCACATTTGTGGGGCGTCTTCACCCTATATTCGGCTTTGGCTATGACTGGGCAGACGCTTCTGTGAACTTCGTGGATGTTTTCATAGGCAGATAGTCGTCTTACTTCCTGTGGCCTTGCGCTGCTACTAATGCCTCTTTTGCACGCTTCAATGTGACGACCGACTGCACGGCTAGAATACAAATTTCATATATAGCATTAGCTTGTCTGAGTCTCGTTTCAATTGCTCCCCAAAACACCAAAACACAAGTTTTCAACATTTCATCACCCTGCGTAATTGAACTGCTTTCTGCACTTCCAATGAAAATTATCCGGATGCGTCTTGCAGTAGACTATAGATTACTGACCACTTTAAATTTGTGCAGTATTTCCTGAAGCGTGGTGATAGGTCGTCCATTTCATACTGAACCCATTGTCCTCATCTGCCATGGAGGGTCGTCAATGTGCGGCTCCGTTTCAGATCAGAGAGCCTCATTATGTTGTCATTACCGAGGAAACCATTCAATAAGTAAGTATATATCGTTCTAGATCCTCCTCCTCTAGCGCCTTTTTTTATATTCGAGTTATTAATATTTCCCGTACACGACTTCCGCGCCTTCAGCTGGCCAGTAGAAACTGCCTTCCGTCTTCGTCCACCTACCGAGGAGATATATAAAACCAGCGATGCCCGTTAGATAAGTTGTGATTATTGCTACAAGTTTCTGTCATTGGGCTGGCGACCAAAGCGAGAGAAAATGCAGCACGCACCTATCCTATATTTGGGGAATCGCTTGAGCTCGTGTCCAATCTCGGGAAGGCCCATCACGTTGCACCACATATGGGCCGTGATGGGGACGAGAATCGAGCCGGTGCGTAGGAAGAGATACGACACGAGGAACCCGAAGAGCGTGGTATATGACAGTTGTAATACTGGAGAGGGTTTGATTATTCATACATATCGGGAGAGGGATAAGACACACGAGTTGCGATGGCGGCGTATTTAGCTGCTGCAAGGGTTCGCCCGTAACGATTATATGTCTCCCAGCAGTGATGGACGTGGGCTAATAAAGCACGGCAGAGTGTTGTTATAAATCTCGGCCGTGAAGATTCAAGGGTCAACGTTAACTTACCCAAACCAAAAGTAAGAGGTGCAAGGAAGATCATCTTCGTCCTCGACGCGCCTGATAGGTGGTAAATAGCAAGCACGCAGGCTCGAAACACGATTTCTTCTGTGATAGGTGCCTGTTGACATATTTATTAGGTTAACATAATCTGATAGTACATAAAGAATGCACAGGCAACCCACGATGCAATAATTTCGAAAACCTTGGATCCTGAAGAACCGCGCGACGACGTGGGTTCGCCACATCCAATTTCTTTGTCCTGGAAGTTCGCCACCGAGATAGCCAGTAAATACCGGGCCTAGGAAAAGAATGGGGGTGACGAGGTGAGGGAGGAGCGTGCGGGTGTTGAACTGGAACGCGAATGGGTTTAATGAAGGGAAGCCGAGGCGCAAGAAGGTGGCCTCGAGCACGATGTCAAAGGTCTGATACGGGAGGAACAAGAATAAGGATGAGGTAAATCTTAAGAACGCGAATACTGCGCAGTACGAAACGCACCTGGAGCGTACCCCCAACATTGGACCACAACACGGCAAGTACACAGAAAACGCACACGACTGTGGCGACGCTCACCGCCAGCAGCCTAGCACGAATCACGTCGGGGTCATCGCGCCACCTTTCGTTCTTTTGCCTTTCTCTTTCCCTGGCTTCGCCGGCGTTATCATGTCCGTTGCCGTTCCCATGAGGAGTCCTTTTTAGGCGAGTCCTGGAGTTGAACCGCAGCCGCGCATTCTTGGAGAGGTATATCGAACCGACATAGATAGCGCCTAGTCCAAGAGATATAAGATGGGCCGATGAGGTGGCGAGCAGTGGTTTGGGGAATAAGAGTTGCATGAGCTTTTGAACGACTGGACTTGTGGACTTGGTTCAAGTTCAAGTTCTAGCTATCCTCCCCTGCAGCGAAGATAGAGATTTTAAAGGGATACAGGAACAAAAGGAGCGGCGCCAGACAACGGTCGGTGTCAACGACCGCTGGTGGTCAATGGGGAGAACAGAACAATACACTTTCACAGCCCCGTCACGTGATTCAATTAACGGCCCGGCGTATAGGGGTCGTGCCCAGGCAAAATGGCCGTACAACTTGGAAGGTTTATAATATGTGTATGATTATATTATATTTAGAATTGCATATAAAGAACCAGCTAAGTTCCGATACATCTCACTTGCACAATCTCCACGCACACGTTCACTGAAGTACTTATTTCAAATTGTGTTCAAACCCTTACTTACATAACTTATTCTATACCAATTGAGTACATTTAGAAGTAATCTAAGCGAGCGCTCGGTTATACCCTTCCGAAATGAAAAGGATGCCATTGAACAACAATAACCACAAAGAAGATACAATTTGAGTCCCATCCGTTCGGGATAGGCAAGGAATTTTGTATTGCCAGAATATAGGACCTACACATCCTTTGTCCTTCCATTAGTCGCCGTTAATCTCCGGTGTGAAATGTTTCACACTTTGAAAGGAAACCGGCGCTTGCCAGCAGCGATCTACAACCTATCAGTGGCACAATCATTCGATTGATGTTGATCAAGATCCTTGGTGCTTTCTGATACCTCTAATGCTCAGAAAAAAAGTCTTGAATTTATGTAAAGCCAATGGTCGTTCGGCAGCATTTATGGACCCACCAGGACATCCACCAGTATGGTAAATAAACGTATTGCCCTAACCCAGGCCTCTAAGCAGACCTTCGGTCTCTGAGGACATATAAGCTTTATTTTGAGCGGACAAGAGCGCAAGGTTTCCAAGTTTTCTCGGCTTGTGGAATGAAAGCTCCGTCCCGGATTGCGTTCAAATCCTTAAATAAATTACGGCTGTATCAGGTTCCGTCCGATTATCGATGACCGATGTATTTCACTTTCTATCCAAACCAACGAGAGCGGGAGACAGAGAGGCCGCACAATACGTGCATGACTTGAGGTCAGGCGGATAAAACAAGTCTATGAGATCGCTTGATGGGCCTTGAGGCCTATTTGGCGTTGTACCGTGAACTCTATCATTATCAACTCCGGTATATCTATGCACGAGGTTGAATATGAATGGATACTTCTATTTCCTAACCCGTGGGATGTATGTACAAGCCTTAGATTCACGAACCTTTCGACCTCGTCGGTTCTAGGCAGTTACTGAATGCAATTTTTTGAGGTGAGCTTCACCAAGTTCCGAGAAGCCCTGGTTCTATTCAGTGCAGTAAAAGTGCTCCAATGAGGTCCATGGTGGTACCACTATTCCTTTCGTGATCACGATCTGAGGAATATGGCGCATGATTCATTCATATCGATGCGGGGTATCGATGGCCGCAGCCCTATTTCTCTGTTACCCCACAGATTATCGTAGTGTTCGTTTTTGGCCAATGACACGAATGTATGTTGACAAACATTTGAAAAAGCTTGTCTGACAGTGGCAAGAGGAGCAAGATCATCACGCGCTTCAATCCATTGCCACGCATAGCCGGTCATACCCATTCAGTCTAAGGCAAGGTCACATTTCATAGCAGTAGAGGCATATATAGTAGATGAGCTGTGCAGGTGAACGCAATTGGAACTTCAGAGCACTAGACGCGGCGTTTGCACGGCTTTAAAGTTCTACCCTTGTGAATGAAACGAAACCCATTGGCGTAGAAAATTAATTGCAGAGACCATTCGGAAGATCAATAGCAGAACGCATAGAGGTTCGACACATGATGTTCCAGAAACATAGAAGATACAAGGTTATCCCAACCTGATGGGCGTATCGAATGACAGATGGCAGAAATAGGAACAGCCTTCGGGGCCATTTCTCATGACACCGACGACAGATGCACGAGGGCTTTTTATGAAAAGAAAGGTAATAACAAATATTAAACAAATGTATTTTTCGACGCTCAAGGTGGGCGTGGGAATTAAGACACCCCACAGCCATACTGAGCCAAACAACGTAAATCATCCCCGACACACTCCGAACGGTGACCAGCACATTCACCATGCACGCATCCCTCATTCGCCGCCAGCTCGGGAACCTTATTCCCCCCAAAGTCGCCACACCAAAGCTTGTCGTAAGCACCGCCTATGTGTCTCATCATTTTCCTGACGTTCTTCTCATTCTTTTCCGATTTTTTTTCAACCACGAATAGTCAGGTGGATCTGGTGCTGGCTTGACCCCTCTTGTCAACTTCTATTCAAAACTTCCCAAGGGCGAAGTCACCCCTCGCGTCAGCGGCATCAAGGGCCGTTACTTCAGCGGCGCGAACGCGTCAGGAAAGCCTTTGGTGGCGCTCATTGTTGGGATTTTCGTCGTCAGCTACACCCTTGACTACAACAGTGAGTTGGCTTATATTTCTATCCCAATTATGTACCTGACATCCCTTTTCAGTGCACTTGAGTACGTTGGCTTCTAAAACTTCTCGTCGAACTGCTACTAATGCCATTCGCAGAACACCACAAGAACAACATTCATTAGATGGCTTTCGTAGAGCTGTTTGGAGTCAACCAAATGGAATAGATTGTCCATGACGCAATATTTTAATTCTATGTGCTATTCCTTGAAACAAGATTGGCCCTTCCACGTCCAGACGCTGACGAACTGGTTGACAACACACCGCACCCGTCTGCCATGCAGAACCGGCAACACGCGATCCATTCATTTCATCATGTCAATATTTTGAGAAGCCCCTGCTTCTGGAGTTCAATGCGTTTATGGGCGACCATACGAGAATTGAAGGTTGAAACGTTGAGTGATGAGTTGGTGGCCATTCGTGGGTGCTGAATCCCTTCAACAACCAATTTGGAGTTTGGTATCCCTTTTCGTTCGTTTTCAGTTTCTTTCATTGCTGGGCCGCTCAGATATCTGAACCATTCTTGCGCGGCACCACAAAACTCTAGTCGACTCGGATATCAGATACCCTAGGTCCGCTCTTCACGCTTTCCTCCATTCACTCATTTCCCTCTATCGCTCTTATGTGCGACCTTATGTGCGACCCTCAAGCGACGGAGGGGGGTCGGAGATGGTAAGTATGACCTGTTTACTTGATCCCCATGCTCTTCCGGGCTTTTGACGGCGAAACCAACACCTCTTATCAGAGCTTTTTCCGGCTCGATCACAGGAAATGAATGATTGCGAAACTTAATCAGTTTTCTAGCACCGTACGTCCCATAACCTTCGCGGAAGGGTCCTTCCGTCTCCTGGGAAATGTGATGAAGGCACAACTGCGTCTTTTTTCACAAAGCTCATCGAAGTGTTGGGAGTTCAACATCGTGGTTAGAAGAAGGGATAAATTGTTTGTCCAAGTGGCATCTCCGCAACGATAAGGCCTTCTCGAATACTGATCGACCTTCATCGTGCCAGGAGCATGAGGCTTATCTCTTTGATATTCGTCCTCATTTCCTTCGATTTGGGTTATCGAGTCGATGACGGCCAAAATGATCCATTCCCATGAGATCGAGCAATATATTTCTCGCTCGCATCTAACGCAACGGAGTCAGTTGTCTGTCCTCCGCACCTCAGGCCCTAGGCCTCTGGTCCAGAATTTCACGTTGCCCTCTCGGCCAATCCGCAATTAAGCCTTTGGATCAACCCGTCCCGGTTGACCTTAAAGGGAGAACATGTGGTCTCTCAAGCATTATCGGGATTCGGCCTGGTTGAAAAGCGCATGTCTTGCCAGACGACACCTGACCGTCTCTGAGGTCTTCCATCCGGGGGCAATACCTAGCCACGAGCTTAGTGCGTCATCAGGTCCCGATACTCAATCAAATAAACGATCTACTAATGCAATGTTACAGTCCGAGATCATAGATGCTTCGCAAAAGACTGAGCGAGAAAGGAATATCGAATGAGAGTTCAATTGTATACAACGATTATATTATACACTGTGAGATGTAGAGAGGACATGGATGGAGAAATGCGTATGTAAGTATTGGGGTGGAGAGGAAGCCAGCTCCGTTGCGTCAGTCGTCCGTCCGTCGGGGGTTGTCAGGCGGAGTAACGGGGAGGGGTAGATTTGGTGATGGCAATATGTATGATCGGTCGTCGTCAACCTCGACAAATCCCTAGGTCAGTCTAACGCCCGCCGCACGCGCCTGGGCTGCTCTGCATGCGAAACAGTATTCGTCTACTTTGTCGACATCGCGTTGAATTTCAACGTCGAAGATCTAAGCATAATATCGGAAGGGGGCGAAGGAATAAAATGGGAGAAGGGAGGAATTTGAAATCAGGACCACGGAACGGAGCGCCAAGCGCACGTCGCGCACCGTGACTCACGTTGATACAGGTTGGGAGTCGGCAGCTCGCGGGGTGGTATACGCTTTTCCGACAGCGTTGCGAGTTGCAATCGAGGATAGCCACGACCATATGTCGTTGAAAATGCTGTGTGCAGAATATGAGGGATTCATTACAGACTACGGCATTTCGGCGCCAAAGAATGAGAAGACGAACTCCACATTTATCCCATCGTGTTCCTTCACTGGACGAGACGTCGAGGTTTAGTTATGTGGAAAGGATAATAGAAGACGATGTGCATACGAGATTTGTTGACACATGGACGAGAGGAACAAGCACTGGGCAAGTTGTACTTTGGGGGGGAAGAGGAAGGGAGAAGATTAGAGAAAATACCGAAAGCCGGGGGGGGATTATATAGGAAATCAAAGGGCAAGGAGAAAGGGTTGAATCGCCCACCGCATTTCAGAATGGCAGTGTTATGCAAATTCGGGAAGTGCCAATGGCCAATTGGGATCTTGGAATAAAGTCCAAAAGAAGTCTCTTACCCATCAGCCTCACCGCGTTCCCATCAATAACCACATCCGCTGAACAAGAGATGGCCTGGCGTGAGATCATCACACATGTGCGAGTTTGGTTCCCTTGTCCTCCGCGCCGATCCTTGAATAAACAACAACAATACATGTGACTTATACCTTGGTTACTTATATCATAACTTATAATTATGTTGAAATTGAGCCTAATTTATGTAAAATCCCTTTCTATATTTTGTGCTCGGAAGAGACTCCATCGAGACAAAGGTATGCAGGTCCGTCATCCCGAGGACTCAGGGAATAATAACCGAACCAAGCCCTGGCCAGCGAGGAACCCTGATATCAAGATAGAGGATTAGAAACCCGGCTTGAATAGAGATCAGACAGAAAGACGCGACCATAGCCGATGTCCAGTGTTTCGAATTTCACAACACACGCCTACACCAGTTGGTTTGAACTTCTGGAGGGAATGACGAAATGACGACAATAAAAAAGCATGTGTTCGCCAGTGCTTCTTACCATGCGAGCCAGAAACAATCCCCGAAGGTCTCACTTCATATCTTGGTTGATCGTAAGGCGATAGCGAAATATATACCCAATGTAAAAGCCTAAAAGATAGGACGATAACGATAAGTAAATGCCCTTGAAGGCAGCCCAAGATCCGGATTGGGCTGTTTCGCGGAGTTCGATGGTACTCTGCTCGTTGCCTCTGCCCTTCTCTATGGGAAACTTCGGGGAAGAATCGCTTGCTCGTCTATGCAACTTTGCGCAATCATCTGTCAATTCTTTCACCAATGATTACCTTGGCATTTCCAGGGTGCTAGTGGCATGAAAGGTCGATTGAATGGTGGTGATAGCCTGCACAATCCCCGAGCGAACACGTCAACTATAACGGAAGTACCCTTAACCATGCCCGAAATATTAATTTAACACAGAATGTTCATTAACACGAGGGTCCTACCACTGATGAGTGCAGATTGCGTTGTAGAGTATATGTAAGTCATTGAGTTTTATTCGGGTCGATATACACAACGAGGAACTTCCGTGTCAAAAGGTTGAAGACATTGCCGAAGATTGCCGCGGTAAGGGTGCAAGTGAAGATGATGACGTTATATGGCATGCTGAAGTCCGGTGTCGCCAGGTCAACCAGGAGAGTGGGTGTGTATATTCGGCCATCCTGAGGCAAGACCAATGAACCGTTGTTCTGGAGCTCCACGGGAGTAAAGATCGCAGGGGGCAGGTCCCATCCTCGTTGAGCGTCAGGCGGATGTTCCGTATATCGTAGGAACGCTTTCGTAACGTCCATGGTAATATCAACTGTCGTCCTGGGCGGAATACCGAGCATCGCTTGGAATGTAGTTGGCCGAGAATGGGGTACAGAAGGGATGTAGGTGATATTCGTGATGATACCATCTTTGGCGAGAATAATGTGTCATTGAAACCACCGGCGGAAGCGGAGACGCTTATGACGGACCTTTAATAACACCATCCACACGGGCTTCCAGGGTGTGTATATAGAATTGAATGAGCCAGGGCATTGTCTCGAGGTACAGGGCGTGTACAACTGTATCGCGTTGATTGGTGATGACCACCGACAGTTGTCCCCAGGCTTGACTTGACCCTCTTAGGGTTCGCTTAACCGAAAAAGGGGTAGAATTCGAATGATATTCCAGTGCTGGATAAAGTTATTGTTGATATGTGATTTCAGGGAATGACTTCGACTTACGAAAATTGAATTGATCTGCAAACATCATTTTAATATCAAACGGTTTCTCCACTAAAAATAGGAAATTCAAGTCTAGCATCAATACCAGCAAATAATAATAATAAACCAACCTGTATTCACATCATAAACGGCGACACTCTCTTCAATTAACGGAGGCTCAGGTTTGATAGCGTAAATAGCGCTTCTGGGAAGGGCGACCATGACGTCACTTTTTTGGGCAACAGGACATCCTTGGTCGATGGTACGATCGAAAAGGGAATGAATAGACCAAGCTGGAGAGGAGACTATGAGGCGAATCGATAATGGGTAGATAGCCACTGACCCTGGGTAGAGGCCGATGCCGGCCGTAGTGGATCGAATACAGTTTGAAAAGTTAGCTTCATTTCGACACCTTCGTCTTTGCGCCACAGAACATGTACTCCCATACCGTGCCAGTCGGCATCAAAGAGGCGATGTGGGTTCAATAGACTTGCTATTCCAGAAAGAGATTTGCAGGGAAGCAATTTGAGAAATGGAGTTAGGTTCTCGGTGCAAACATTTTCCGAGGGTAGAGAGGCATGTCGAACTTTATGGGGGATGCCCCAATCAGGAAGCGTCCCCTCTGGCGTGAAAGACTGAGGGGGTGAGGTCGTTCGAAGTTCATCCAACGACCCGAGGGAAGCACAAAAGAGACCGGCGAGGGCATTTCGAAGACCTCTCCATCGATGGTCAACCCTGATTCATTTGCAATTTTTTTGGTGTGAACAAGAAGGACAAAGTCTGATGGCCACTCACGTTTTAGTACGGTCTTCACCCATCCACGCCCATAACTCGGCGCCAGTGCCTACACCTTTTTCCTCGGGGTATCCCCATCGATCATAATTCCAGTTCCCCGAGTTTAAGGTAAGGTGCAGTTCTGTCACTCCATATTCACGCAGGATCTGGCCCAAAGCCAAAGGAAATACAGTGTAATGCTGCGCTACAAAGTGTTTCACGTGAGAGGCTGTGTACTTAAAAGTGGTCAATACCCACATTCGTCTTCTGAATCCAGTGTTCTAGGATCTCGTGGTGTGGCTCCCTTCAAGAGCGTGGTGAAAGTAAATTTCGTGGCGACTTTCCCATCCTGAAGCGTGTTTATGGACAAGTTCTCTTGGAAATGCTCTGACGTGGATCCCAGGACAGCCAGGCAGAGATTGAGCAGAGACAGTGGCCAGACAAAAGGCCGGACACCCAACATTGGCCGTCGTTGTCGTCGTCGCGCTGGTCACTTGTGTGACGCGTTGTTTGTATTTGATCAAAACAATACCAAATTTGAAAAGTGATCTTGGAAGTCACCCAACGCTGTGCTGAGAGTTTTCACGATTACATCCACACTGTCGGGAGATTTTGATCACCACGTACGTCATTGTGACCTGATTTATCGCTGCCTTCAGGCTTAGGTTCGTGTGATTTCAGTGTGGTCTGGAGGTTGCGAAGATCAGGGTATATTTGGTCGCCATAACTTTGGCTACCGTATGACCAAAAATTCTCTTTCCATATCCTTCATTCGGCTTATTGATTCTGCAGGGCCGTGGACACTGATGTCAAGAACATTCACAGTCCAACTGAATGACAACTCTGAACATATACCGCGTGCCGCTCGGCGTGTTATCTTCAATTCTGATTTCCTCAAGGCCGCTAAGCTCTGCACCGGCGATGTAGTTGCCTTGTCCAGCGCAGAAAATTCTGAGAAGAAGGTTGGAATAACATTTCCCGATCTTGCTAGTCTCCACTATTACACGCATGGTACTCCACTGACGCGACCTTTCTGATAGAAATTTGCAGTGGGAGTTGTGTGGCCATCACTCGACTTATCCCAGGATAGTGAGTCTCTTCACTGAAATGAACACACGTCAAATTGTTATGCTTAGTTTGAAAACGGAATCTCCCCCTCAGCCCTCCAGATTTCTCCCTCTCTCCTCTTAACTGCTGGCCTCGCGGTCGGACAACGTGCTCGCATATTTCCGTTGTCTGGTTTAGCTTCGACCACCAAATTGCCACCTGGTTTACCGTCACTCCGACAAGCTGAGGAAGCTTCCTCAATTAGACTGAGGGAAATTCCCAGTCAAGATCATGGTCTGAAAGTCAGTCGCTCTTCTGGGACCAAGTCCGACCACATTGATTGGTTGCCACTGGCAGCCCGTGAATTTCTCGGTAGGTCTTATTTTATAATTTTGTCGATTTGTCGATTCTGGTTTATACAACTCTCCTTACACAAGTCGATCTGAAGTATATCACCGATGCACAAATCATCGAATTTGCCTATGAAGGGAAACGGCGCCGCTTCGCTATCGATTCTATTGCAGCAAAAATCTCCCCTGACGCAACGGACGATGCTAGTCAACTCCCACGCAGTTTTAGCGTGCTCTCCATTGATTCATTACCCCAACTCTGGTCTGTAACTTGGGACTGCGTCATATCTATATCTACGAACAACATTCCAAACGAGGACGCTGCTTCTCAGAAGGTACGTCTATTTAATTACGATTGTCGCCGCGCATCCCATGACACAGCACATGTTTCCCCCCTGACAGCAAGAAGTCGAGATTCTGGCTCACAAGTCCGTCAAGGAGGCTTATTCATCTGTTGGAGGTCTGACGAACCAAATCGAGGCCATTCGCGATTTATTGGAGATACCTCTAACTCGACCTGAATTATTTCGATATTTTGGTACGCTTTGTAATGGACTATTTGATGACTCTATATTTATCCATGTGTCAGGCCTCAAACCTCCTCGAGGTATCTTATTACACGGCCCACCAGGAACAGGCAAGACGCATTTAGCTCGTGCGATCGCTTCCTCTACAAACTCGTCCGTACTCGTGATCAACGGTCCAGAGCTCTCGTCTGCATACCACGGAGAAACCGAGTCCAAACTCCGTGAGGTGTTTAGGCAGGCGCGTGAAAAAAGCCCTTGCATTGTCGTGCTAGATGAAGTGGACGCGCTGGTACCCAGAAGAGAAGAAGGGGCCGGAGGAGAGGTTGAAAAGCGCGTGGTAGCGACTTTGTTGACCATTTTGGACGGCATGGAGGATGAGGGAAATGACGGTCATGAGCGAGTGGTCGTCATTGGAACCACCAACCGACCTAATGCCATCGACCCCGCCTTGAGGCGGCCGGGGAGATTCGACAGAGAGATAGAAATCGGTGAGTTGTAAATGTTGCCCACTCTTTATCATCTAATCCACCATCGTTTCGTTTTAGGCATTCCTGATGCCGACGCCCGCTTTTCAATTCTCGGCGTCTTGCTTTCGAATACGCCTCACAATGTATCACAAGAGGATCTCCGTTCTCTCGCCGCTCGTATGCATGGATACGTCGGAGCTGACATCAGTGCTGTAGTTCGAGAGGCAGGGACTATCGCTATCAAAAAATGGATCAGTACCGCTGGGGCAAATTCTAGTTCGACGTCCATTCCTGAAGGTTTGACGTTAAAACTGGACGACCTTCTCTCTGCAATGCCGTCGATAAGACCGTCCGCGATGCGATCTCTATTTTTTGAAACACCCCCGGTCCGATACACAGACGTCGGCGGCCAAGCCTCCGTTATTCAAAAGCTCAAGGAAGCCATCGAGTGGCCGTTATTGCACCCAGAAGCGTTTCGGAGATTGGGAGTTAAACCTCCTAAGGGTGTGCTCCTTTATGGACCGCCAGGGTGTAGTAAAACAATTCTCGCTCGTGCCTGCGCTTGTGAGAGTGGTGTAAACTTTGTCGCAGTAAAGGGACCCGAGGTAAAGAGTACTGTTTGCTCGAACGCTGGTGCTAATACGGGCGTTATTTCTATAGCTCCTCAACAAATTTGTTGGTGAATCAGAACGAGCTGTGCGAGAGATATTCCGGAAAGCCAGAGCGGCTTCTCCTTCTATCGTATTCTTTGTGAGTCTCCGCCTTGTGGTCCATCCATATATTCTCATCAAATTTCAAAGGATGAAATAGACGCTTTAGCCACCTCCCGGACATCCTCGGACACGGACCAGGGTTCTTCGCATGAAGGGGTTTTAACGAGTTTACTAAACGAAATGGATGGCGTCCAAGAGCTCACCGGTGTAACCGTTGTTGCGGCGACAAACCGTCCTGAGGCCATTGTAAGAATTTTTATATTTTACTCTTAATGGTCTTTAGTGCTCAACTGTTTCATGGAGGATTCGGCTCTTATGCGACCTGGGCGACTCGACCGCATTCTGTATGTGGGCCCCCCCGATCAAACGGGAAGAGAAGAAATATTGGCAATCAGGATGCGGTCAATGACTGTAGGACCAGATGTGGACATTGGAAGAATAGCCGAACTGGTAAGCGATATCTTATCAATAGAAGTGGAACTTCTTTTAATCTTAGACCAGACGGAGGGTTGTTCTGGAGCAGAGATTTCGTCCCTATGCCAGGAGGCCGCTATCATCACGATGCAGAAGGATATGAACGCCCCTTATGCAAGTGTCCTTATCTATTTTCGTCCCCTAAATCATTGTCTAATTCCTCGTATCTGGATCAGGTTCCTCAAGAAGCCTTCCTTGCGGCAGCAAAAAGCGTCAAGCGTCAGATTACGCCTGCAGTGCTTCAGAAATTTTCGAAATGGCGTGATGGAACGACTGCTCGCCAATTTTGAGGGTGAAGAAAGTCATTACCCTGAAACCCGTTAGATATTCAAACATTCAGCCGAAAATAATGGAATTGGGGTCTTCCCGGACACGACTTCGCCCACTAGGCAATACTCTCAGTGATTCCGGAAATTTGACTATTCCGACGGCTCCTTACCCAAATGGCTAGGCACTGTTTGTTGGGGACACGTTCACGGTGTATTAAAAATCATGGCAGCCTGAGAATAACGTTTCCGCGTGCAAAAGAAGAGCACGTCGCAGATTACATCTAATCAGCTGACCTCCACGCGCGGAGGTCGTGTCGCGGTGGAGTGTCTGAGAAGTTCATTGAAGGTTATGTGATACAGAAACAGCGCCCACTAGACTCCTGATCAAACCGAAAGAATGCTCAAAATGTTTCTATCTATCTATACGGAAATAAAATAATTCTGTTATTGATCGAGGTGTCTCATGGCACAGTTTCACATAATTGCCCAAGAGTCAGAAGTTACGATATCGAAACCTTCAAATTCTACATGCCCATCAGGTCGTCGAACGTAACAAGACGATCCATTTCTATCCAGTTCCCAGCATTGGATACCCAGTGGGCCCAATGCTACGCGGTTCAGGCTTGGACAAGGTTCCATGACGCGCTCAACGAACTTTTGAGACGACATGGCCGTTATGGGGCCCCTATAAATTGAAGTACAGTGCCGTGGATAGGTTCGTCGACAGTCCAGCATGACTGTGTCGAGCTCTTTGAGGGTGGATATTGCTTCCACCAGAACGTCAAATTGTGATTCAGAGTCTTCAGAGTCGAAATGCTGGGCAATTGGGTAAGTAAAAAGATGCGTCATAGAAGGAGAAAAGCTGAACCAAGATGGTGTCTCCAGATATATTTAAAAAGTTGAGTTTCGGGATGCTCCTCCCAAGGAGGTAGACAACATCCACGACAGAAAAATCATAGCGCAGAACACTCGTGTCTTCAACCCTAACTCTCAAGTGTGTAAGGGTACCCTTGAATTGTGATAAACACTCGGCAAATAAAGTGATTTCGTCCCGGCTCATGCCTACCTCCCCAATGCAAATTCGAGAAATTGATCTGGGGATGAGTACATTAAGGACCCTCCAATCTTCTAGGCGTACTGTCGTCAAACAATGAAGACTTCTACTGTCGATCAGAGAACCATCGTCACTCCGCGCCCAATAGAGGCGGGAGATTTGTGAATGGTCTCTGAAAAACACAGAGTATGCCTCGAACCCAGCCTCGGACTCCTGGAGTTCACTGTGGAAGACTCTGAGCTCCTTGCTACAGCATTCTAGGACCCACGGGTCGAGATAGGCCCTGAGAGAGTCGAGGGTCATCGCATGGCTGATATAGAGCTCCCGCAGGTTGACCACCCTAGACAACGCTTTTGCCAATGCAGCCTTATCGGACTTGGTGAGGTAAGCCCGAGTGGGTAATGTTATCGCGCGTGTCAGAGCGGCTGTCCGTGGACTATTGAGGACTGCCTTTGTCCAAGATTTCAACCGAATTCCTCCCCGTAGTTTGACATGACGAAAGAGCACGCGATGGGTCTCGAGCCACCATTCGCGGGAGGTGCGACACAGCGTCAAGAGGTCCTGGTTGCCTTCGAGATAAGAGATGATTGGGCGATAAAGGTCCAGCGGAAGACGCTTGAGGTTGGCCATGCTTGGATATCTCAACAACATGCGAACAAAATAGCCGGCCCTTATAAACAAAGTCATACAGCCCCTATCTTGCTC
>Ga0307513_10002683_pt1 | contig 24503 bp, 23 predicted proteins | sample 15_EM_MG_FD_202174 | JGI IMG/M metagenome (GOLD analysis project Ga0307513, IMG submission 202174) | Populus trichocarpa ectomycorrhiza microbial communities from riparian zone in the Pacific Northwest, United States - 15_EM | ecosystem: Host-associated > Plants > Roots > Unclassified | place...
TGGAAGCCGACTTTGGCGAGAGTCCGCATCATCGCCGGGCGGGTGAACGCCTCGGCCAGCCAGATGACATCGGGGTGGGTGAGGGCGACGTCGCCGATCAGCCATTTCCACAGCTCCACCGGCTTGGTGTGGGGGTTGTCGATGCGGAAGATGCGGATGCCGTGGTCGAGCCAGACCTGGACCGTGGCCCGGATCGCGGCGTAGGCCCCGGCAGGGTCGTTGTCGAAGTTGAACGGGTGACGGCGCTTACTGATCAGTAAGCGCCGTCAGAACTCCGCGATCTCGTCGATGTCGGCGCAGGGCAGTATCGGAATGACCTTGGGTGGCATGCCCCCAAGGCTGTCACGTCTGGCGCGCCGGTGTCGGCTACGCCGCGTCCTTGGTCAACGCGATGGCGAGTGGTGCCCCGCTCTGCCCGGACGGCCGGCGCACTCCTTCAGGAGTAGGCATTCACGCAGTTTGGATATCAATCGCCGCCGGTAAACTAGCCCTTGTATGGGGTCGCGTTTCGGAGATCACCCTGGCAAACCAGTACGAAACCACAGCCGCCGGTACCTATTCGGGCGCTTTGATCATCGGACGCTGTCGATGAGCCAGCAATCGGTAGATGGACGTAAGTCGGGTGCTGGTGGTGTCGGGACGCGGTGTGGTGGGTCTGTTGGGGACGCCGGCTACTGACCCGGTGTGTAGGCCAGCACCACCGCGCCGTTGCCGATCTCGGTCACTCCCGTCAGATTCATCGGGCCCGCGCTGAGACCGGACAGCAGCGACTCACCAGCACCCGCGACGAACGGGGAGATACTCACATGCAGCTCGTCCAACAGACCCGCCTCGATGAGCGCTCGGCTGAAAGGACCATTGCCATACTTCACCAACGTGCCGTCACCGGACTCCTTGAGCCGGGCGACAGCCTCGACGGCGTCCCCGACGAGCACCTCGGCGTTCCACGTCGTGTCGGTCAACGTGGTCGAGGCGACGTACTTGGGCAGGGAGTTGAACCTGTCGGCCAGGTCACCGGTCATGGTCGGCCATGTTGCGGCGAAGCCTTCGTAGGTCTTGCGCCCGAGCACCATCCCGGCGGCCTGTTCCAACAGCCCGAGTGCATAGGCGATCTGGTTGGCATTGGGGACGATCTTCATCTGTTCGGTCCAGAAGTCATCCCCGTCGAATCTGCCGTCGATCGAGAGGTGGTCGTATTCGATGAGTTTGCGCATATCCCGCAGCCAACCACCACGATGATCGGCCCGTCTTGTACCGAACCGAATTCCGCCTGGCCGACGGTGCCACCCGAGCCGGGCCGGGGCAACGCAGCGAGTCAGACGAGGGATCTAGAACGCCAGGAATGAGGTGAGGGACCTCAACTCGCCCGGGGTATGGCCAGTCGCCCATCGCATCGCCCGTGTGAGTTGCGGCTGATCGTAGTAGTCGCCGATGGTGATCGCGTCGGCGATCGATCCCCCTGCGGTGAGGAGCTGTGCGGCGTGCCGTGCCTGCTCAATGCTGCCGAGCTTGCGACGAGAGATCCCGACGGCTTGACGGAACCGGAGCTGCGCTGTGCGTTCGGACATGCCTCGTGGTCGTTCGCCGTGATGGATCTGCTCGACGAGTGGATCGAAGATCAGCAGCCCTGCTCGCACGAGCCTGTTGACGAAGACATCGACGTTCTGCACGGTGGGCATCTCCCATTCTCGGTTGTCCAACACGATCCGGTCGCCTGATGCGGTCGGCAACAGCGCATCGTTCAGGTCGGTCAGACCCGAAGGCGGGAATAGCGGCAGATAGGCTCCTGGCTGCAGCCCAACACCGAAGAACTCGCAACCCTCGGGACACGCCATCTGTGCGGCCCTGGTCTCCGGTCCGTGCACGTGCACCGTCACCTCGTCGCGGTATCGCGCGAACGAGATCAAGGTGGAGCCCTTAGCTGCCGAGGTGAAGCTGGTCGCGGCGTCACAGCGTGCCGACCACACTCGCTGCACCAGCGGAAGCTCACCGGCGACAGCATCGAAGATCAACCCCATGCGCCTACCGCCACGCGAACTCGAACCCAGTGTCGCGTCCATTGTCATCCCTCCGTCGGAGCTGTCCCCAGCGAGGAGTGCTCGCGGTCACCAGTTTGATCGGCATACGTCAAGTATTCCGTCGATCCGCCGGAAGCGACGCTCTCACGCGCCGACCGTTCAACGTGTGGAACTGGATGCCCGTTCTCCTGCCGCTGTTGATAGACGAAGACCCCTTGGGTGTGGACGGTTTCGCTACCCACGTTCTTCCTCAGTCGAAGGCCCCGCAGGCCTACGAGATGTTCCAGAAGAAGCAGGACGACGCGATCAAGGTCGTCTTCGAACCCTGATCCGGATCTGGACGACGTCTATCTATCGCTGACCCCGGCCCGCTCAAGGATGGTCGTGAGTCCGGCCACGACGAGATCGCCGAGCGGGGACAGTCACTGTCCTCGATCGGAGCTTCCTGGTCGCGAACCTGCGCGCAGGACGTCATTGTCGGCCTCCAGGTACAGTACTGCGGCGATGCCGGCCAGGTGGAGGCCGGCTGCGAGCAGGGCTTTGATCCACGGAGCCGGTCCAGATCGCCGCGGCTGTAGCGGCGGGTGCCGCCGCCCGCAGGCCGCGCATGCTCTGGTGGCGGATGCGGAGATCGACTCGGTTTTCGACGAACTACTGATGGTCGCACAGGTGGCTGCGGGTATCGAGGCGGTTCTGGGAACGGCGCAGGAACTCCCCGTCGGCCAGGTGGGTGCGGGCGCGCTCGTAGGGTCGGCTGGAGCGCGGTGCCCTCGTCCAGCAGGGCAATCCGCCAGTGGCACTCGGGTTTGCCCTGCACCGCATCGAGGAGGACGAGGCAGTCGAGCAGGCTGCGGTCAACGGCCGTTGCCCGGCGCTCAGGCCACGGGTGCACGCTTCGTCGGCGGCGCTGGCCGCGGAGACCCACTGGCTCGAGAGCGGCAGCGCGACACCGGTCCCGGCAACGCGTACACCACGAGCATCCCGGCGCCGCCGTCGCGGGCCTCGGACAGGACTCGCAAGAAATAGCAATATACGATAGCATTCCGGGACGCCATCGAGGCCATCGGCGACGCCGTGCAGACAGCCCGCACCGGTCGGCCGCTCGTGCGCCGGATCTCAAAGATCCAGGACCAGCCTGGATGACGCCGCCCGGGACACGCAGATCATCATGCAGTCCTGACGCTCCTGCTCCCGGCGTATGAGCACGAGGTCGCGATGGAGGGCCTCGCCTTCGATGACCTTCGTGATGCAGCTGCCGCAGATACCTTCCTCGCAGTCCCGATCGGTGTCGGCTCCGGTTTCGAGGACCAGATCAAGAATGCTGTCGTCCGGGCCGACGGCGAGATCCAGCCCCGAGCGGGCCAGGGTGGTCGGCGATCCACGCGATCCGAAGACCCAGGTGGGCCCGCTGGTGTCCCGGGAGCACCTCGAGAAGGTGCTCTCCTACATCGAACTGGGCCACGCCGAGGGCGCCAAGCTGCTGACCGGCGGCGAGCGGCGCACCGCGGGAAACCTGGCCCAGGGCAACTTCGTGGCCCCCACGGTGTTCGCCGACGTCGACAACCGCTGGCGGATCGCCCAAGAGGAGATCTTCGGCCCGGTCCAGGTCATGGCCCCTTTCGACGACGTCGATGAGGCCATCCGGCTCGCGAACGACAACCGGTACGGGCTGGCCGGCATGGTCTGGACGAGCAACCTCGACACGGCACACAAGGTCGCCCGCGAGGTCCGGACCGGCACGATGTGGATCAACTGCTTCTTCATCCGGGACCTTCGGTCCCCCTTCGGCGGGATGAAAGACTCCGGCATCGGCCGCGAGGGTGGACTGCACTCGGAGGAGTTCTTCACCGAGGCCAAGGCCGTCGTCATGCAGTTCAAGGCCTGAGCGACGCGATGTCCTCACCGGACCCGGCGTCCTCACCGGACCCGCCCTGGTACCGAACGGTTGCCCGGGCGGCCCTGTCGGAGCGCACCGCGACCCGGGTCGTCCGCAACGGTCGCGCTCTGCCTGGCCCTGGCCGACGGCGATCCGGTAGCGGTCGAGGACGCCTGCGCCCGTCGCCAGTTCGCGCTGTCCGGCGGCCTGGCCTGGGACGGGATCCTGACCTGCCCGGCCACTTCTGGCGCTACGACCTGCGCACGGGCCGGTGTCTGCGCTGGGCCGAGGAGGTGCCGGCGTTCACGTGCCGGACCGTCGATGGATGGGTCGAGGTGCAGGTCCGGGACCGGGCGCCGCCGCGGTCCGTGCGCGAGATGCTGCTCGCCGCCGCGCGCCGGCGAACGAGCGATCGGTGAAGGGAATCCAGGTGAGCACGACGACGAAATCGCCGCAGATCGGGCGGACGGTGCCCGCCAACGGCATCGACACTAACTGCCTCGAGGCACCGGTAACTGCCTCAAGGCAGGCATGATTCTCTGGGTGCCAAGAAGGCTCACTGATACAGGGGGCCGTGACTGGGCTGTTGCGAGAGGCAGGCCGACCGGTTCACTCGGTTCAGGTGGGACGCTGTTGATGCCGATGCATCGGGTAAGAAGCAAGCCGGCCACTGTCTCGACGTAGGGTCCCGGAGATGACGATGCCTGATGCGAACCTTGGGATCGACGTCGGGTCGCGGGTACGGGCCCCGCGCCGCGACGAGCCGGTGGGTCCGGATCCAGATTCCGACGAGATGTCTGTCCTTGACGCCGCAGGCGGTGCTGTCGCGGAATTTCCGCCGGACGGCGGTTGCCATCGGGTGATGTTCGTCGACGATGAGGCGAACGTACTGGCCGGGCTGCGGCGCATGCTGACCGGTATGAAGGGTTCCTGGGAGATGCTCTTTGCCTCCTCAGGGGTTGAAGCCTTGGAGATCCTGAGTCGCGAGCGGGTCGACGCGATTGTCTCGGACATGCGAATGCCGGGGATGAACGGAGCGGAGTTCCTGGCCCGGGTACAGGATCTATATCCCTCGACGGCCAGGCTGGTGCTGTCGGGTCAGGTTGATCCGGACACGGTTCTGGACGTCGTGCGCTCCGCGCAGCAATTCTTGGCCAAGCCCTGCGACGCGCTGACGTTGACGTCGGCGGTGCGGCGGGCTCTGGCGGTGCAGCGATCGCTGAGCGATCCGGGGCTGAGAGACCTGATCGGCGGAGTCAGCGCGCTGCCGATGTTGCCGGCCGTCTACGACGAGCTCGTGACGGCGGTCAGCACGCCGGACGTCGATCTGATGGAGATCGCGGCCATCGTGGCCAAGGATGTCGCGACCAGCGTGGAGCTGCTCAAACTCGTCAACTCGGCGTTTTTCGGTATGCCTCGCGAGATCTACTCGGTGGCGGACGCTGTTCGCTTGCTCGGTCTGGACAACGTGCAGGCCCTGGTGCTGGCCAGTTCCCTGTTCCGGGTGAACGAGGCACTGGCTTGGGTGCTGGATGTTGAGGAACTGCGGGTCCAGTCGTTGCGCCGGGCCGCGATCGCCCGGGCCATCGCTCGATGTGAGAGGTGGACCGCGCGGGCGCAGGAGGTCGCGGTGCTGTCGTGCATGTTGCGCGATGTCGGTCGTCTGGTGCTGACCGAGGGGCGCCCCGATGCCGCCGCTCAGCTCCATGGCGTCCTTGAGGCCGAGCCGCAGGCGCCGTCGCCGGCCCGCCTCGCGCAGCTGGAGATCGGCGCGTACGGCTGCTCAGTGCCGCAGGCCAGTGCCTATCTGCTGGGGTTGTGGGGGTTTGCTCCGGCCATCGTTCACACCATCGCCGCGCAGCCCCTGAGCGGTGCGCTCGGCGGTGTGACGAAATTCGAGTGGGTGGTGGACTTCGCCACCGTCCGGGCCGCTCACCCGTCCGAGCACGTCGACTCGCCGATTGCCGGCTACATGACCAGCGAGCGGCTTCTGGCCTGGAACGAGGTGACCGATGAGGTCATGGACAAGGAAGCACAGAGCGCAAGGCCGGGGTCTCATTGAGCCGTGAGGATAGGGTGCTTTGCGGCGGAAGGGGCATCACTGATCGAGTGTCTGAGCGTTGCTTTAGCAGAAGCTGCGTGGGGCCAGCAGCTCCCACCAGATCCTCACGCGCCCGGTCAGGTCGAACAGGAAAGCAGCACCGAGGGATGATCGCGTCGCAGATAAGGCTGTCGGGCCTCCCAGGCCGGCGTGCACCAGCGACAGAAGCAGGCTCACCACGATCAGGCAAAGACCGCCTGACGTAGTCGCGGTCACCCCGGCGATGCGGATCGCCGGGTTACTGCTCAGCTCTGGGGAAGCGTGGTTCTGAACCAGAGGAGTCCTGCGACCCGGGCAGTGGCGCCGTCCGCGCTGGGTGGCGCCTCCGCTGTGTCGACGACCCGATCGGGTGGCTTCCTCGATCGTCTGTGACAGGAGCGCGGTAATCGCGCAGTGCTGGCCCAGGCTGTCCTTCGCGGCGCAGGTATTGGCCGCTGGGTGCCGGTGGGCATTGCGGACACGACGTTTGCAGCGACGGCACTGGTCAGTGATCGCTGGGATGTCAGAACGACGTGAGTCGCAACGAACGGAGCGGTGGAAGGATGTTTTGGCGGCGCGGTGGACGTCGAGGAGAGATGTGCGGCCGAGTCGGCCCTCGACGGCAAAGATCTACTTGGACACGGGTCAGCGACTGTCCGTGCCGAGGGCCAGGGCGAGGATGCTACGAATGTACGGAGCCTTGGCGGCGCGGTAGCGCGCCCGGTCCTGATCGTCCGCCTCGGCCAAGGCAGCCTTCAAATTCGCGTACTCCAGGGCAGCCTCCGGGTGTGCACGCAGATAGTCCCGGAATGCCAGCCATTGCGGCCAATCAGCCGACTGCCGTTCAACCACATGCAGGTGGTGGGTACGGTGCTCGATCGTGGGATAGCACAGTGACCACTTGCGCTGACCCGTATCCCCAGGCTCCGGAGCACGTAGCCAACCGATGGACTCGGCCGCAGTCATCCCCTCCTCGAAAGCTTCATAGTTTTCGATCAAGGCCAGCATGTCGATGATGGGCTTGCTGGCAAGCTGGGGGATAGATGTACTACCGATGTGTTCAAGTGGCACCACCAACTGCGAGCCGAGGACGCTCGTCAATCGGCTAGCCTGTTCCGTGAAGAGTTCGGGCCAGCCGGGATCGTAGGAACGGATGACGATCCGATCGTGCCGACGCCCAGGGCCCGAATCGTTGGCGGTATCAGTCATGGACACTATGAGTACCTCTTACCCAGCAAACGCCCAATGGGTACTGCCTGGACCACGGGACCGGTGTGGCCTGCCCGATCGGGGCGCCTGTGCTGTACGGCACCGGGGTCAGGGCTGACTGAGCGATACGGCTCAGTCGTTCAGTGCGAACGGCTGAGCCGCTCGTGATCTCGCTCGAGGATGCCCTTCGAGGGTTTGCCTGCGCCCGCGTCGCCCGTATCTCGACCAGCTTGCGCGTGTCGAGGCCGGCCAGGACCCGCCATGCCGTGGTGCCCGAAGCAACCGGCCCGTGCAACCGCGGCTGATCGATCAGGGCGCTGATGTCGCTGATCGCCTCACCGCCATCGGCCAGCATCACCGCCAGATCCGTCAGCACCTGTCCCGGATCATGCCCTGACCTGCGCTGACGCAGCCCGCCCGTGGCTTCCGCGAACCCGGCGCGCAACCCGACCCGCTCCGCCAGCTCCCGCAGCAGCGCGGTCCCGGCATGGCTGACCACGCCGGTTCCGTCCGTTGTGACCACCGGCCACGCCCTCGACCCGATATCGTTCACCCTGAGAGTGCCTTCCGGTTGCGCTTTCTGGTCCCTCGACAAGATCAGAATTCACTGCCAGACAGGCACTCTCACCCTTTTGCGGTCACAACCTGCTCACGATCCTGCAAGACCAGGGCTAGGCGCGCCGGCGACGCCCGCTGCGCAACCGGCGAGGCGCGGATGGCGCTGGGCCGTCGCATGGAGTCGCCAACGTGCCTCAGGTCGGAGCGTTTAGGTCCTATAATCCTTGTGCCGCAGATGATTTCCTTTTGCGCCGTCAAACCGTCGTCCTTTGGCCGTGCGGTTGCGGTCCATTGTCGGCGCCTCACAGTGGGGGACGACGGGAGTCCGTAGCGAGGTCCGTTTATGTCGGTTCTTGTGATCCGGGTCATGACGGGTGACGAAAAGGCGTAGCTTGCTCAAGATGGTGAGTATGTCGAAGCTTTCCCGGGGGCATGGCCTGGGAGCGGTTACCACGATGCCGGAGTATCGCGCATCCGTCGATGCCCAGTCGCCGCTCACTGCGGCTGATCGCGGTCTTCTGGTCGCTCAGGCGAAGATCCTGATCGAGGACCTGTACGCCCATTTGCCGCTGAAACAGGCGATGCACGCGGTGGAACCGGTGCAGCGTCTTAAGCTGCTCGACTTCCGTGCGCACCTGATGGACGACCTGGAGTTCCACGCGGAGCTGCTGGATATCTTCATCAGCCTGCGCGACCTGCACACGAACTATGGTCTTCCCTCGCCGTACGCCAATCGGGTCGCTTTCCTCGGCGTGCTCGTGGAGCGCTATACCGAGGCGGGTTCGGACCGGTACATGGTGTCGAAGATCAACGCGAATCTGGTGACCGAGCCGACCCTGACGCCGGGTGTGGAGCTGACCCACTTCGCGGGCATGCCGATGGAGCTTGCGGTGTGGCGCAACGCCCAGCGTGAGGCGGGCAGCAACGTGCCGGCTCGCAGGGCGCGCGGGCTGCAGAAGCTGACGTTGCGTAACCTCGGGCGGTCCCTGCCGCCGGAGGAGGACTGGGTGGACGTGCGCTACCTCGTCGACGGCCGGCCGCACGAGGCCCGGCTGCTGTGGCGGGTGTTCGAGATCCAGCCGCCCACCCCCGCCGCGGCCCCGGCGCCGTCAGGCCGGCTCGTGGGGCTGGGCTCCCCGCCCGGTGAGGTCGTCGGTGTCGACCTGGGCACCGAGGTGATCCGTGAGGTGAGGAAGCAGCTGTTCGCGCCGGCTGCGATGCGGGAGGCGGCGCGGGTGGCCCGATCCGTGGCCGCGGTGCCGCGGATCACGCCGACCCAGAAGGCCGCGGGGATCGTGCCCACGAGCCGCCCCAAGGAGATCACCGCCAAGATCGTCACGACGTCGCACGGCACCTTCGGCTACCTGCGGCTGTGGAGCTTCCTGATGGAGGACGGGAAGATCGAGGAGTTCGTCGATGAGGTGATCAGGTTGCTGGAGGACGTGTTCCCGCCGGAGGGTCTGATCATCGACGTGCGCGGGAACGGCGGCGGCTACCTCATCGCTGCCGAGTACCTGCTGCAGCTCATCTGCCCGCGCCGGATCGATCCGGAACCGACCCAGTTCATCAACCGGCCGGGCACGCTCGAGTTGTGCTCCAAGGTCGCGAGCATGGCCGGTTGGCAGCCCTCCATCGCCCAGGCCACGGAGACGGGCGCGCAGTTCTCGGCCGCCCTGCCGCTCTCACCCGTCAAGCTGGTGAACGCGCAGGGCCAGATCTACCACGGCCCGGTCGCGCTCGTCACGGACGCGTTCTGCTACTCCGCGTGCGACACCTTCGCGGCGGGTTTCGCCGATCACGAGATCGGCCCGGTGCTCGGGATCGACCCGAACACCGGTGCCGGTGGCGCCAACGTGCTCGAGCACGTCGACCTGGTGAAGATGTGGACCGGTGGTCCGCTGCGCACGCTCCCGGCCGGCGCCACGATGCGGGTGGCGCTGCGGCGCACCCTGCGGGTGGGGGCCGCCGCCGGGCAGCCGGTGGAGGACCTCGGCATCGTCCCCGCAGTGCTGCACGACATCACCCGCGCCGACCTGCTCGAGGACAACGTGGACCTGATCGAGCACGCCGGCGCGCTGCTGGCGGCCCGGACGCCCCGGGTTCTGGAGGTGACCGTGACCAGCGTGACCGGGGTCGACGTCGAGCTGGCCGTGACCACCCGGGCGGTGTCGAGTGTCGATGTGTACGTCGACGACCGCCCACAAGCATCGTCCGCGATCGCGACCCCGGACGGGTCGACGACCGTCCACGTCACCCTGCTCACACCGGCAAAGGGCACGATCCGGCTGCAGGGATTCGTCGCCGACAAGCTGGTGGCCTCCCGACTCGTGGTACTGGAGTAGCCCGGACGTGCACGCGTGGTGCGTCCTCCTCGTGGACACCGACGTCGTTCATGTGAGCGCCGCTGTACGCGCGGTGGCCAGTGCTGCAGGGCGGTGTGCAGATTCTCGAAACTTGTCTGCTATGGCCAGTTCTGCGGCAGGTGGACGGTCAAGAGGCGGGCGCTGGCGAAGTTGCCTGACGACCTCGGCAGGGTCGGCGTTGGTACTTCGGGAGTTCTCCCAGGGGTCGTCGGTCAGCGTTGTGGAGAAGGCGATCTTCTCGAGCGTGTTGAGCCACTGCGCGAAGGTCCGGTCGCGGGGGTCGGCGTTGTCGTCCGTGGCGACCGCCGGCCATAAGGAGCCGAAGCCCTGGTAGTTCTTCCGGCCGAGCAGGACCGTGGTGGCCGCGCCTGTCACCCGCATCATGTGGTCGCGGAACCTGCTCGAGATGGCGTGGGGAACGATCCACCCCGTGTCGTACTTGCCGCCGAGGTCGTTGACCCGGCCGTCGAGTGAAGGGTGATGTTGCCGGCGCCCCTGCGGAATGCTCAGACCGAACGAGACGGACTGCGAAGAAGGCAGAACTCGTTGCCTTCCGGGTCGGCCAGGACGACGAACGGCTCGTCGCCGGTCTGGCCGACGTCCACTCGCTTCGCGCCGAGCGCGATGAGTCGCTCTACTTCGATATCCACGTCACCATCGGGCGCGGTGAGATCGGGGTGGTTGCGATTCTTTCCGCTCTTGGGCCCTGCGACGGGCTGGAGAAGAACCGTCAGGGCGGACTCCGGGACGTCGTGCGGTGGGAGCAGTTTCACCTCACCACCGGACAGGTGCTCGCTGTGGTAGCCGAGAGCCTCGGACCAGAATGCTGCCATCATCGAGACATCTCGAACGTCGAGCGTCCACTGCGAGATGGTGCTGACCATGGCTACCTCCGATCTCAGGGGCTTGGCTGCAGCGCTGCCTACATCCCTGGGCTGATTCTCCTGGCGCTGTGATCCTCATCGTGCTGCTGTGCGTCGCTGTGATGCTCGTGGCCTGCAACGCTCATCCTGGGCCGGCGACTTCGTCCGCGGGCGCCGGGGCGAGGTGGGCGTGCACGAGGGACACGACGGAGGCCCCCTCCCCGCTGGCCGCCGCGACTCGCTTCATCGAACCCGAGCGGATGTCGCCGGCGGCGAAGACCCCCGGCACCGTCGTGGCCAGGTTGGCCGGGGGCAACCCCTTCACCCATTGCTCGCGCGGGATGTCGCGCCCGGTGAGGACGAAGTTGTTCGTGTCGCGGGCGAGTTCGGCCGGCAGCCAGTCGCAGTGCGGCTCGGCTCCGAGCAGCAGGAACATGCCCTGTACTTGCTTGGTGGTCCGCTCGCCCGTGGTGGTGTCCTCTAGGCACAGCCACTCGAGCTGGCCCTGACCGCCACCGTCGATCACCCGCGTGCAGGCCAGTACCTGGATCCGCTCGTTGTAGCTGATCTCGTCGGTGAGGTACTTCGACATCGTCTCCTCCAGCCGCGGGCGCCGAACCACGATCGTGACCGAGCTTGCGAACCGGGCCAGCTGCAGCGCGGCCTGCCCGGCGGAGTTGCCGCCGCCGACAACGACGACGTCGTACCCCTCCATCTCGCGGGCCGCGGTCACGGCGGCGCCGTAGTTGACGCCGGAGCCGACCAGCTCCTCAAGCGGGGGGACACCGAGCTTGCGGTACGCGACGCCGCTCGAGATGAGGACGGTCCGGGCCTCAACGTCGCCGCCGTCGGTGCGCAGCAGGTGTGGGACGTCGCCCGTGCCGGGCTCCAGTGCGGTGACCTCCCAGCCGGTGAAGAACTCGGTACCGAAGCGAAGTGCCTGGTTGCGGGCGCGTTGGGCCAGCCGCATCCCGGAGATGCCGCGCGGGAAGCCGAGGTAGTTGCGGATCATCGAGCTGGTACCGGCCTGGCCACCGATCGCCTCCGCCTCCAGGACGACAACCGAGAGGCCCTCGGACGCGCCGTACACCGCGGCAGCGAGCCCGGCCGGACCGCCGCCGACGACGGCGAGGTCGACGACCTTGTCCATCGTGAAGCCGGCGGGCCGGCCGTTGATCGAGATCGCCACGTCGCGGACGCTGGTGGCCTGGATCGGCACCCGGTTCGCCGTGATGATGAGGGGCCAGCGCAGCTCCTCGACGCGGAGCTGCTCGCGGATCCCGGCCAGGTAGTCCTGGATCGCGGGGTCGTCGGGATGCCAAACCCGATTCTGCATCCCCATCCGGTCCAGGAAATCGCGGATCGACATTGTGAGCGCGTCGTGGGTCGGCGAGATGACCTTGGCGATGACGACCTCGGGCTGGGGGATCGTGGACGTCCAGTCGGAGAGCAGGTCGGTGATCGCGTTGTGGAACTCCTCGTCGCGCTTGCCGCGCGGCATGAGAAGGTACGCGTCGTACTTGCCTTTCGCCATGCCGATACGGAGTCCCGGGCCGTCCGCGGCGAAGTAGTCCGAGTGCGCGGCCACCACCCGGCGTGCGGTCGGGACGACCAGGCGCCACCGGTGCATCGCCTCGAAGACACTGTCGACGTCCGGCAGCCGCGAGTCCGTGACGAACAGTGCCACCTGGTCTCCGCGATCGCAGATCTCGCGGCCGATGGACTCGGCTTCGGCGCAGCTACCGGCGGTGCGCAGGTCGTAGTCGCGCTGGTACCTGCTCTGGAACTCCTCGAGCAGCGTGTCGACGTGTTGCGACGAGACGAGGATGATTGCGGGGTCTGCCACGAGGACCAGCCTAGTTCCGCGACAGCGGTCGATCCTGATCGCGGTGGCATGGGGGCGAGCCGACTGGCGCTGCGAACCGCCGCGCTGCGGGCCGGATCTTGTCGCGGTATGAGCGTCGGGGTGTACAACACCGATCTCGATCCGACCAGGCAGGCCGCTCGGCGAATCGTCCGATTCCTGGCAGACGTCGCTGCGGACGGCTTCGCCCACGGCTGAGGCGCGGGAAGGGCTTTGTCAGGGTCAGCTGCGTCAATGCGCGCAGTAGGCGATCCGCAATTCGCCGATCGTCCCGTAGCACAAACCCCGAACGGGAACAGCCCAGGTCAGCCGTGGTCCGCATGTTCGACTGTCCCGTAGAGGCCGCCCGGTCAAGATTCTCACGCAGGCGCCCTGTGCGAGACAGCTCTGCGACCCGCAGCCTTCCGGCCAGGTAAGCCACGTACTGCTCTCCGGGACGGCACCGGATCCCCGATCTGGCATGCCCGGCGCACCAGTCACGGCCACACTCGGGGGATGGAGCTGCGCGAAGCGGTCATGGTGCGCGTTCTGGCCGATCAGGCGTGGGCACTGGTGGGCGAGGCTTTCGCTGCGATGGGCACGTGGGCGACGCCCGTCGTCACCTCCACCATGGATGCTCCGGCAGCACCGGGCAGCGTGCGTACCTGCCACATTCGTGGATTCGGACCGGTGGCACCCGGTGTGGTCAAGGAACGGCTGGCCCGGTTCGACCCGGCGGAGCGATCCTTGTCCTACGAGTGGGTGGAGGGGCGCCCGTCCTTCATCGTCCAGGCGATCAACCGGTGGTCCGTGCACAGTCTCGAGGAGGGCCGCTGCGCCGTCCGCGTGCATGTCACGCTGACCCTGCACCCGATGGTGCGCCCGCTCGAACCGCTGCTGCGATGGTGGATGAGCCGTGACGCGCGCGCGGTTCTCGAGGAACTCGCCTACCGACTGGAGACCGGCACACCGCATCCGCGCAAGCTCGCCGCCACCGTCCGTGACGCCCCAACGCAGCGCTGATCAGACGGGCCCTTGCCGCCGGCCAGAGTGAGCCTGGATGCGCCAGGGAGTTGACCACGACGGCCGCGATGTCCACCCGCTCCTACTCGTCCGTGCTCGCCCTCAGGGCACGGGCAACAGAGAGCAGAGCCGCGACGCCGGCCCGTTACTCCACACCACCAGGCCATGGAAGGCGCCGCGGAGTCGCCAGTCGCCACGCTGCTCGCCACCGGGGTCGACAGCCGGGCGGCCAGGGCATCCGCGGCGTCAAACGGCATCGAACTCTCGGACGTGGCCGGATCCCGGCCACGTGGTTGAGCAGTATCGCCGTCGGTGAACTGCGCCTCTACTAGCGGCAGTGGTTATGGCCGGCGAGGACTTCGTCGATCACGTGCTGGTGCGTGGCTGCCCGTTCCGGGTCACTGTCCACGGACTTGGTCAGGACCAGCAGAGCCTTCCAGAGGGCCCGGCCCCGGGCCCGCGGTGATCTGGCATGCGGTCCGAATGGCGTGCTCCAACTGGTCGCGACGCATCAGCCCGCCATTCTCAGCACGTCGGAACGCTCTTCGGGCGAGAGGAGCCCAGCCATCGGAGAGACTTCGCGCATCTCGATGGACTCTCGATCCAGGCACCCATTAATGATCTTGTGGTGTGCGCATGGTGCGCAGTCGGTTTGGCAGCAGCTGCCATTGGGCGCAGGACCAAACACGTCGCGCCTCACTGACCAGGGCAAATCGTCAAGCGCCGCGAAACCCGAACGACCGGCCCGTCATGCGCTGCACCGGGCCGCTCCTCGTAGAGGAACATCTAGGATGCCGCTGTGGTCGCCTCCTCCAATGACTTCGTCGATGTCGTGGCGCGCGGCCGCGGCGTTCTCGTGACCGCAACGGGCGCCCACACTTTCCGGCTGGAGTCGCGGGGCGAGTCGCCCGCCTGGTACTGCGATCTCGACGATGGAACCCCGACCGGCGAGAACAACCCGGCGTCGTTCGTCCGGTGGGTGTGCCCAGAGCTGCGAGCCGTGCCCTCACCGACCACGTCGATGGTCCCGCTGCTCGACGTGCATCGACCTGGTCCCCATTCCGACCTGGCCCGGATCGTGTCCTGGTTCGGCCGCCTCACTGGTCGCTCGTCAAGCCCGCCGACGACCGGCGTCGAGAGCCGGTACGCCTACACCGATCCGCACGGGATCCTTGACGCCCAACTGCGGCATCGAGTCGAACACTGGCCCACGGCCATGCACGGCGACGGGGTCGTGCGCCCCGCCGAACTGTGGTCGATCCACGTCACCAACGAAGGTCTCGTCATCACATCGGTCTCGTGGTGGAACAGCGCACCAGCCCTCGACCACCAGATCGCGCTGGCTATCGACATTGCCGCTCGACTTACGGCGCAACAGGGGGATAGGCCCCGTTCCTGACCGAAGCTCTAGCCTTGCCTGACGCTGAAGTGAGCACCGGACTGATGCCTGTTCCGCTGCCGGTGATGAAGGACCGGGTGCCTCGCCGGATCCGGCGATACCTGCTGGGTCACCGTGCGGCCTGCCGGATCAGGTCGAGCGAGACCTGCCACAGACGCTCCGCCGTCTGCGGGTCCAGGGCATAGGCGGCCACGCCGCGGCGAACGCCCGGCGTGAACGGCACGGCTTCCTGGCAGTCCTCGAAGTAACGGCCGGTCACACCCTCGACGAGGGGAGAGGCGGCCAGCAGGACGGAGGTCGCGGCGCCCTGCTCGATGGTCTTCTCCGAGACGCCGGTGCCACCCTTGGGATCGAACGAGGCGGGCGGGGCGTCCATGTGCCGGCTCAGCCCGGTGGCCCAGATGCGGCCCGGGTTCAGGGCGTTGACGGCGATGCCGTCTGCGGCCCAGCGCCGGCCCGCTGCCACGGCGAACAGGATGTTCGCCGTCTTGGACTGGGCGTAGGCGGCCCACGGGTCATAGGGGTGGCTGGTGAAGTTGAGGTCGTCGAAGAGCACCTCACCGTTGAGGTGTCCAACCGAGCTGACCACAACCACGCGGGCATGTCCCGCCTGGGCGAGCGCATCGTGCAGCCGCGTGATCAGCGCGAAGTGGCCGAGGTGGTTGGTGGCGAACTGCAGCTCCCAGCCCTGCGCGGTCCGCAGCTGCGGGGTCGCCATGATCCCGGCGTTGGCGACGAGGATGTCGAGCGGGCCCGACCAGCCGGCGACGAACGCGGCTACCGATGCCTGATCGGCGAGATCGAGCGGGACGATGAGGATCTTGTCGTTGCCGGTACCGGCGGTGATGTCGGCGGCGATCTGCTGTCCGGCCCCGGTGTTGCGCACGGCGAGCGTGACCTCCGCCCCGGCACCGGCCAGGGCCCGGGCGGTCTCGACCCCGATGCCCGAGGTCGCGCCCGTGACAATCGCCCGCCGACCCGTCAGATCGACTCCGGCCACCACCTCCGTAGCGGTGGACTGCGCGCCGAAGGGCGTTGTGATCCGATCGGTCATGATTCTCTCCCATATTCACGCCGCGCTACACTCCAATGTGGAGCCGCATCCGCTTATAGAATCAGCGTAAGTGGAGCCGACTCCATTTGCAACGAGAGGTCTCGACCCATGGCCCGTACGGACACGCGAGGACTGCGCGCCGACGCGCAGCTGAACCGAGATCGGCTGCTCGAGGCCGCAGCCGAGGCCTTCACCCGCGACGGAGCCGACACCTCGCTCAAGGCGATCGCGGCCCAGGCCGGCGTCGGGATCGCAACCCTCTACCGCCGCTTCCCGACCCGCGAGGACCTGATCGAAGCGACCTACCGCAACGAGACGACCCGGCTGTGCGAGAGCGCCGCGGCGCTGCTGGAGACGATGAGCCCGGCCGAGGCGCTACGGGCGTGGATGGAGCGATTCATCGACTACATGCTCACCAAGCACGGCATGTCCGAGGCCCTGCCCAGCATCCTCGCCGCCCGCGACGGGCTCCGCGCCGCAAGCCGCACCATGCTCCGCGATGCGATCGGCTCCCTCCTGGACGCGGGTGCCCGGACGTCGGCACTGCGAGGGGAGGTGCCCGCGGACGACGTGATGATGGCCCTCGGCGGCATCACCCTCATCGCCGGCGCAGAACACCAACGCGAGCTCGCCACCCGACTCCTGGACCTTCTGATGGCCGGACTTACACCACGCTAGTCCTGCAGCTGTATCTGGCAGCAGCTCACACCTGGAGATCGGCCGCCCTCGCCCACCTGGCCTTCTACGGCACCCTGACGTCGGTCAGCCCGGCTCGGACGGCGTCCTACCCTGTCTAGGTCAGCATTCGTCCGGATCCCAGTCCATATTTCTTCACCATGCCCGTCAAGCACCGCCGATCTCACCGATGAAAGTCCCGCGCTGAATTTGGCCCGGTGGCTGCGGGCACGCCGCGTTCGCGCAGCAGCGCATGCAGGCGAGCGGCGATCTGGGACTCGACCCGGGGGAGGAGGCGCCCGTCGCGGACGACGACCTGCCCGCCGACGACGACGTGCCGGGGCCGCCGGCCGGGCCCGGCCCAGAGCAGCCCGGCCAGCGGGTCGGCGACGCCGGCATCGCTCACCCCGCTCACGTCCCAGCAGACCAGGTCACCGGCACAGCCGGGGTCCAGCCGGCCCAGATCGGCCCGGCCGAGCCCGGTGGCAGAGCCGGCGGTGGCCCAGCCGAGCACCTCCACAGCCATGACCGGCCGCCCGGCCAGCGGAGCCACCTGCAGGGCCAGCCGGGCATCCGCCAGCAGGTGCCCGGCGTCGTTGCTGCCCCCACCGCTGGTGCCCAGCCCGACCGGGACGCCGGCATCGGCCAGCGCCGCCGCCGGGGCGACTCCCCAGCCCATCGGCAGGTCGCACCCCGGCACGTGGGTGGCGCTCACCCCGCTCGCGGACAGCAGCGCCACCTCGGCCGGGGTGATCTCGCACAGGTGAGCGAGGGTCACGTCGGGCGCCAGCCAGCCCCATTCGTCCAGCAGTTCCAGCGGGCGCCGGCCGTACCTGGCCGCGGCCACCTCGACGTCCACCTGCTCGTTGGCCTGGGTCCGGCGGCGCAACCCGTGTGCGGCCGCGACCTCGCCCAGCAAGGCGAACGTCTCCGGCCCGTCACTGTGCACGCCGGCCGGGCCCACTCCGATCTGCACCCGAGGGTCACCGGCGAAGGCGAGCGCGATCGCCTCGGCCGAGGCCGCCGCGCTCTGCGGGTCCTCCCGGGCGCTGCCGCGCACGAAGACCAGCCTCGCCCCCAGTTCGTTCGCGGCCCGGGCCACGGCCCGCGCGATCGACACGCCGTCCCCGGCGGGGGGCCAGTTGAGCTGGTGGTCGGCGACCGTGGTGACCCCGCACAGCAGGGCTTCGGCCAGACCGACCGAGGCGGCGACGTAGGCCAGCTCGTCGTCGATGCCCACGGCCGCATAGGCCGCGGCCATCCGCGGTAGCCAGTCCCGCATCGCCACCCCCCGGGTGCCGGGTAATGTCCGAAATGCGGTCTGCAGCAGGTGATGGTGGGCGTTCACCAGCCCGGGGGTGACCACGCAGCCGGTCGCGTCGAGCACCTCGACGCTCGCGCCGGGAGCACCGCCGGGCACCACCAGACCGGCGTCGTCGCACACGATCTCGGCGCCGGTGCGGACCGCCGTCCCGGTCCAGACCAGGTCCGCCCCACTGACTCTCAGCATCGGTAGGTCTTGGGCATGGGAGCAACAGTACGATGCCGGGATGGCCGACGGACCAGCCACCCCAGCTCCGGCGGCGACCCTGACCTCCTGCCCGAAAAGCATGACCCACGGCCCCTGCGGCGGCGTCACCCTGGCCGGAGCGTGCGAGGTCAGTCCGGCGCCGTGCGTCTTCCTGGACCGGGCGACGGTGCGCTGGCAGCCCCCGGTTCCAGCCCGGCCGGACGGTTCGACGCCCGCCCGGCCGCTCGACGCGCCGCCGGCCCCGTCGGCCGGGGCCGAGCGGATGCGCGCATTGCTGACCACCGGGCCGGTCGTCGTCGCCGATTTCCCGGCCCGGGCGCTGGACGCCGGTTCGCTCACCGCCTGCGCCCGCGCGCTCGCGGGGCACGTGGACGCCGTGCTGGTGGGCGACGCGGGCAATGCCCGGGTGCAGTTTCCCCCGAGTTATCGGGCGCACCTGATCCAGGCCGCCGGGGTGGCAGCCTGGTCCGGCCTCACCTGCCGCGATCGCAACCGGGTGGCGATGGAGGGCGAACTCGCGGCCCTGGCCCACGTCGGGGTGGCAGCGGTGCACTGCGTCACCGGGGACCACACCCTGAGCGGGCATCGCCCGGACGCGCGCGCGGTGTTCGACCTCGACTCCTCCCAGGCCGCGCATCTGGCCCGCACCGCCGGGCTGCTGGTCTCGGTCGCCGAGGCGCCCGCCACCCCACCGGTCGGGCGCCGCCCGCAGCGGCTGCTGGAGAAGATGCGAGCGGGGGCGGAGATCTGCTTCGTGAACCACGCGGGCGGCGCCGGCCCGGTCGGCGAGTTCATCCGCCAGGCCCAGGATCTCGGCGTCACGATGGGCTTCGTGCCCTGCATCCCGATCGTGGTCGATCGCGAGAGTGCTCTGCTGCTGAGCAGTTTCACCAGCCTGGTGCTGCCCGAGGGTTATCTGGACGGCATTCTCGCAGCGCCCGACCCGCTCGCGGCCGGTATCCGGGCCGCGACCGAGCTGGCGCACGCCTTCCTGGCCCTGGACGGCGTGGTCGGGGTGAACCTCTCCGGCGGCCCGGGGCCCGGCGGGGAGCTGGCGTTTGCCGAGGCGCTCGCGGCCGTGGGTGACCGGATCGGCCTCACCCGGGCAACCGGCTGAGCCGCCACCCGGCCTCGGTCGCGGTGTACTCGAGGCGCAGGCTGGTGGCGTCCGGATCGCCGTGCCAGAACGTCACCCGCCGCGGCCGGAGCAGATATCCGGTCCAGGTCGGCGGCTGGGTGTACCCGTCCGGCCGGGATTCGGCGAAAGCCCGCCACCGGCGGTGCCTTTCGTCGCGAGTGAGCTGAGCGAACTCGGCGGTGTTGAGCCAGGCCAGCTGCTGCAGGTAGGTCGAGCGGGCCCGGTAGGCCTCGGCGATCTCGCTCGCCGGGGCGAGCTCGGCGCTGCCCAGGACCACCAGTTGCCGCCGGAAGTCCCAGGCCAGGGTCAGGGCGACGGCCGGGTTGGCGGCCAGTTGCGCGACCTTGCGGGAGCGGGAGTCGGTGTGGAAGTAGAAGCCCGTCGAATCGAACGCGGTCAGCAGCAGGGTGCGCGCGTCCGCGCTGCCCTGCGCGGTCACGGTCGACAACGTCATCCGTGGGCGGTCCGGATCGTCGTTCGGGGGCAGCCACTCCCGCAGGAGTCGCACGAGGTCCGCGTCCATCTTCGTCATGAAAGAGCTGCAGGCTTCGGGCAACTCGCGACGGCAGGTAATGGTGGACGCGGCCCTGCCGGCGCCGAGTTCTCGGACGTCACGGCTGGTGCCGGAACGTCGCGATCTCGGTCAGGGCGCCCACCGCCCGGTGGATGGACTCGGCGAAGAACTCGGCGCCCTTCTGCGCGCTCGACCCGGTCGGGTCACCGATCACCCCCGAGGCGCCGAAGTCGTCGCTGGTCCACCCGAAACTCACCGGGTAGCCGTTGAATCCGATGTACTGCAGGCCGGCCAGGTGCTCGGGCACGTTGCGCTCTCCCAGGGAGAGCTCGACCAGGTCCGGGCGCAGGTGCATCATCAGGCAGGTCTCGCCGAACCCGGCGTGGATCCCCATCCCGAGCTCGTCCGGCTCCCCGTCGGCCCCGGTTCCGGCGCGCACGTAGCCCGCGCCCATACTGAACGTCGCCAGGGCGAACCGGCGGCGCAGCTCCCGGTTCGCCGTCGACAGCAGGGCGGTGTTGCCGCCGTGGCCGTTGACGAACACCAGCCGGCGCGCCGGGGTGGCCGCGACGCTGCGGCCGAGATCGACCAGGGTCGCCCAGAGCGTGGCCGCCGACAGCCACATCGTCCCGCCGGCCCAGGCATGCTCGTCGGACTTGGTGTAACTGAGGGTCGGCAGCAACCAGAGGTCCAGGCCCTGCTCGCGACCCTGTTGGACGGCAGCCTCGGCGACGCTCTCGGCGATCAGCGCGTCGGTGGTCAGCGGCAGGTGGGCACCGTGGTGCTCGATCGCCCCGGTGGGCAGGACGATCACGGACTCCTCGGTCAGCGTCGCCAGTACCGCCGGCCCGGACAGCTCGACCAGCCGGTGGGTCATCGCTGGTCCCCGGTCGGCACCTCGACGCGCCCGCGCAGCTTGCCCGGGTTGAGCAGGCCGTACGGGTCGGTCTCGGCGGCCAGGGCGGCCGTTCGTTCCGGCTCGTAGTCGACGAACCACTGGTGCGGATTGTGGAACCCGACGCCGAGCGCGGTCAGCTTCTCGAAGCCCGCGTAGACGTGCGCGGCCCCGGTGTAGCGGCCGGCGAGCATGCCGATCGGGCGGCCCTTCTGCGCCTCGATGTGCAGCACCCCGTCCGGGTACACGGCCTGCACCTGGTCGATGCGATCGACCAGCGCATCCCCGGAGACCTCGACGTGGAAGTACGTGTCCGGGTAGGCCGACTGCAGGTACTCGATCGGGTGGTTGTACGACAGCCGGCTGATCCGCAGCATCGCCGGTCCACCCTGGCGGATCAGGTCCACCCGGCCACCGGCCGCCTCGACCAGGGCCGTGGCCGCCTCCAGCGAGGCGACGTCGAGGATCCCGCGCAGGCTGGCCCGGCCCTGGGGGATCGCCTCCTCGTCCTCGGGCAGGGTCGCGGCCAGCAGGGCGGGGTCGGCCGAGACCAGCCGGGGAGCCGGCTCCAGGTCAGCGAACGGCCTGATCACGCTGAGCGCCTGCTCGAAGGAGTCGAAGCTGGCGAAGAGCCCGCGCCACTGCTGGAGCGGCTCCAGCGCGATCGTGGCCCGGGCGATGATCCCGGCCGTGCCGTAGTTGTGGATGTACGGCTCGGCGTCGGTGCCGCTCAGGTGCACCAGGTCGGGGGAGCCGGTGGCCTGGGCCACGTCCAGGGCCAGCGCGAACCCGGTGTGCAGCATCCCGTGCTTGATCGAGCCGGTCCCGCCGGAGCCGCCGGAGAGGAACCCGCCGATCGTGGAGTTGGTGGTCGAGGGGTACATCAGCACCTGCTGACCGCCGGCGCCGGCGGCTTTCTCGATCGCCGCCAAGGGCACGCCGGCCTCGAGCACCGCGTAGCCGTCGCCGATCTCGACGATCCGCCGGGCCCGGCTGGTGTCGAGCACCAGGCCGCCACTCATCGGAATGGCCTGTCCGTAGTTGCCGGTGCCCTTGCCGCGGGGCGTGATCGGCACCCGGTGGCGCACGGCCGCCGCCACCGCCTGGCCGATCTGCTCCGCATCGCCCGGCCAGGCGACGAGGTCGGCCAGCCCCAGCGGGAGCTGCTCGCTGATCACGGGGGAGAGCCGGGCACCGTCGATCGAGGCCCGCTCGCGCATCCGGGGATCGATGCTCACGGCGTGCTCGCCGAGCAGGGAGCGCAGGTCCTCGGCGAGGGCCCCCACCGCCGCGCTGGTGCCTTCCGTCATCGTCTGGTTCCTCTCGGGTCGTTTCAATGCATGACCATCCCGCCGGTGACGTTGAGCGCCTGACCGGTGAGATACGCGCCGTCGGGCGAGGCCAGGAAGGCGGTCAGCCCGGCGACGTCCTCGGGGGTGCCGAGCCGGCCCAGCGGCGAGTAACTGCTCCAGGTCTCGACGTCCTGCGCGGTGCGGGTGGCGGCCCCCATCGCGGTGAGCACGTACCCGGGGCACAGCGCGTTCACGGTGATCCCGTGCTCGCCCCATTCCAGGGCCGCGACCCGAGTCAGCGTCACCACCGCGGACTTTGACGCGGCGTAATGCCCCTCGCCGGCGCCGCCCTGCTTGGCCGCCATGCTCGCGATGTTCACGATCGTGCCGCCGGCACCGGCCGCGATCATGGCCCGGGCGGCGGCCTGCATCGTGATCAGCACCGAGCGGGTATTGATCTGGAGCATCTCGTCCCAGTCGGTGGGGGTGACGTCCAGCAGGCGCAGGTGCCGCAGGATGCCGGCGCTGTTCACCAGGACGTCGAGGCCGCCGAGCCCGGCGATCGCCTCCTGGGTCACCCGGGTGGCCGCCTCCGGGTCGGCCAGGTCCACCGGATGGAACCGGCCGCCGATGCCGGCCGCGAACCGCGAGCCGACCTCGGCCAGCTGGTCCAGGACCGCCACTGCCGCGCCCTCCTGAGCGAAGCGAGCGGCGATCGCGGCCCCGATACCGCGGGCTCCTCCGGTGACCAACACCCTTCGGCCGGCGATACGGCCCGGGGGGCAGGGAGTGTCACTCATCGGCAGCGGGTCATTTCAGCCCGATCTTCGGGTCGAGGAACTCGTTGGTGAAGATGTCGGCCGGGACCAGGCCCGCCTTCGGGACCGACTTGCTGGCCTTGAAGATCGGCGAGGTGATGTCGATGATCTGCTGCACCCGGGCCTCGTCCATGTCCCCGATCTGCGCGTTGGCGCCGTTGCTCACCAGGCCGTCGGACTTCATCGTCGCCACCGAGTAGTCGGCGACGCCCGCGCTGTAGACCCAGCCGTTGTTGAACTTCGTGACCAGGTCGAGGACCAGCTCGTTGGTCGCCTTCGGGTCGGCGAAGTAGTCGACCTCGGCCTGCTGCAGCACCGGAACCAGCTTCTTCAGGCACGGGGTCAGCGTGCTCAGATCAGCCTCGCGCACCGACACCGCGGAGGCGTAGATCGGGTAGCCGACGTCGTTGGTGAGCTGGTACTTCACCGGCTTGCCCCAGGCCGGCAGCTCCTTCTCGTAGATGTACGGCTCGGCGCTGGCGAAGCCCTGCTGAGCGTCCTTGCCCTTGGCGGCAACGAACTTGGCCGGGGTGCCGTCGTAGGTGCCATCGACCACCGCCTTCGGCAACGTGCCCGACCCCATCAGGTACTCCATGTACGCGGCTCCGCCGAAGTAGCGCACGACGCCACCATCGGCTGCCAGCGCCGCGCCGAGCGACTTGATGTCGGTCACCGCGGGGTACTTGGCCGGGTCCCACATGATCATCTGCGGGCCCTTCTCCAGCGGGGCGAAGACCGCCTTCGTCGGGTTCGACCCGGACAGCTGGACCGCCTCGTCGGTCGACACGTAGCCCAGGGTGATCTTCTTGTCCTGGTACATCTGGCTGGTCACGGTCGCGTAGCCGATCGCCGGTCCACCCGAGCGCACCTCGACGTTCACCCCGGTCGGCTGGCCCTTGTACAGCAGCGGCCCGGAGACCGACTTCTTGTCGGCGTTGACCGTGTAGTCCTTGCCCAGCAACTGGTACAGGTGGCCGTGCTCGGCCTCGGGGTTCCAGTCGGTCTGGATGACGACGGTGGCCGGGCAGTCCGCGGCCAGGTTGACGGCGGCGTCGGCGGCGGCGGCGGCCGGGGCGGCCGCCGTGTCGGACGAGCCGCCGCCGCAGGCGGCGAGGGTGAGGCCGGCGACGAGGAAGACGCCGGCGACGAGGCGCGAACGCGGAGTGCTGGAGAGCATCGGGACTCCTTGAGGATGGGGTCGGGCTAGGAGAAGTCGAACCACTTGCCGATCGCCAGCCGGCCGAGCAGGCCGAACAGCAGGAACACCGCCACCCCCAGGAGCGAGGCGGTGATGATCGCGGCGAACGTGCCGGCGCCGTTCAGCCGCGCGTTCGACACCTGGATCAGCACGCCC
>Ga0307513_10002684_pt1 | contig 24503 bp, 18 predicted proteins | sample 15_EM_MG_FD_202174 | JGI IMG/M metagenome (GOLD analysis project Ga0307513, IMG submission 202174) | Populus trichocarpa ectomycorrhiza microbial communities from riparian zone in the Pacific Northwest, United States - 15_EM | ecosystem: Host-associated > Plants > Roots > Unclassified | place...
AAGCGAGCATCGAAGTTCGTAACGTCCGCAAGCACTATGGGCGAGCCGTCGCGGTGGACGGCCTGTCGTTCGCCGTGCCGGCCGGCCAGGTCACCGGTTTCGTCGGGCCCAACGGTGCCGGCAAATCGACGACGATGCGCATCATCCTGGGACTGGACGCGCCGGACGAGGGGGACGCGCTGGTACACGGCCGGCGCTACCAGACCCTGCGGCAGCCGCTGCGCGAGGTGGGCGCGCTGCTCGACGCGTCGGCGATCCATCCGGGCCGGCCGGCGCGCGACCACCTGCTCTGGATGGCGCATAGCAACGGGCTGCCCCGCAAACGGGTCGACACGGTCATCGAAACCGTCGGGCTCGGCAAGGTCGCCCGCCGTCGGGCCGGCGGCTTCTCGCTCGGCATGCGGCAGCGGCTGGGGATCGCCGGCGCGCTGCTCGGCGACCCGCCGGTGCTGATGTTCGACGAGCCGGTCAACGGCCTGGACCCGGAGGGCGTCCGCTGGATCCGCACGTTCCTGCGGTCACTGGCCGCCGAGGGCCGCGCGGTGCTGGTCTCCAGCCATCTGATGGGCGAGCTGCAGGACACCGCCGACCACCTGGTCGTGATCGGCCGGGGGCGGCTGATCGCCGACACCAGCGTTGCCGATCTGCTCAGTCTGGCTTCAAAAGACCGGGTCTCCCTGCGTACGGCCCGGCGCGCCGAGGCGATGACGGCGCTCGCGAACGAGGGCGCGACCGTCGCCGCCACCGACCGGGACGCCGTCACCGTGAGCGGGCTGCCGGCCGAGCGGGTGGTGGCCGTGCTGAACGCCAGCGGCGTCGCCTTCTCCGAGGTCAGCCCGCACCGGGCGTCGCTGGAGGAGGCGTACATGGAACTTACCCAGGGCTCGGTGGACTACGTCTCCGCGGATCTCGGCGAGGTGCGACCGTGAGCTATCAATCGACCGTACCGGCGGGGCGCGACGGGTTCGCGCAGGTTCTCCGAGCCGAGTGGACGAAGTTCCGGTCGTTGCGCAGCACGGCGATCTGCGTCGTACTGATGATCGGGCTCACCCTCCTGTTGACCCTGCTGACGGCCGCCGGGAGCGGCACCGACGCCAACGACGGCCCGCACTACACCGACCACTTCGAGTTCGTGCACCAGCCGATGGCCGGCGACGGCGTGCTCGTCGCCCGCGTCTCCGCGCAGGCGAACAGCCAGGGCTGGGCCAAGGCCGGCATCATCATCAAGGACGGCACGACGGCCGGCTCGCCGTATGCGGCGGCCATGCTCACCCCGGCGCACGGGGTACGGATGGAGGGCAACTTCAGCACCGGCATCCCGGGCGGCGACGGGGGCGCGCCACGCTGGTTGAAGTTGACCCGCACCGGCCAGACCGTGACCGCGGCACAGTCCGCGAACGGCGCGAACTGGACGCCGATCGGCACGATGACCGTGCGACTGGGCAACGTCGCGCAGGTCGGGCTGTTCGTGGCCTCACCGGCGAACACGGTCGTCACCAAGGTGGCCGGCGGCTCGCAATCGCGGGACGTGCCGACAAACGGCTCGGCGACCTTCGACAGCGTGAGCGTGCAGCCGGCCGGCGCGGCGGAATGGCGCCAGGACCTGGTCGACCCGGACGCCACGGCCGGGACGACGGTGCAGCTGCGCGACGGGATCACCGTGCAGGGCAGCGGCGACATGTCCGGATACGGGCTGCCGAGTTTCCACGGCGGCGGCAACGACGACATCGTCATAAACAGCCTCGCCGGCGTACAGATCGGGTTGCTGGCGGTGATCGCGCTGGGCGTGTTCTTCGCGTCGTCGGAGTTCAAGACCGGCCTGGTCCGCACCACTTTCGCGGCCAGCCCGCGGCGCGGACGGGTCTTCGTGGCCAAGGCGATCGTGCTCGCCGGCACGGTCTTCGTGGCCGGCCTGGTCGCGAGCGTCGCCTCGTTCCTGCTCGCCCAGCCCCGGCTGCACGACAACGGCTATGTTCCGCCGGCCTATCCGTACCTGTCGCTGACCGACGCGCCGGTGGCCCGGGCGGTGATCGGCACGGCGCTGTTCCTGGCGGTGCTGGCCGTGCTGAGCCTCGGCGTCGGGACGATCCTGCGGCGTTCGGCCCGGTCCATCATGCTGATGGTCGGCATCGTCCTGGCGCCACAGCTCATCGGCGAGGCCATCCCCAACATCGACGTCGGGAAGTGGATCGCCCGGCTGACCCCGGTGGCCGGGCTGGCGATCCAGCAGACCCGAGCCCGGTTCGACACGGCGATCGCCCCGTGGCCCGGCTTCGCGGTTGTCTGCGCGTACGCGGTGCTGGCCATGGTCGCGGCGGTTTGGCTGGTGCGGAAGCGGGACGCATGATGCTCGTTCGCCTGGTGCGGATGGAAATCACCAAGCTGCGCACCGTAGAAAGCACACTGTGGACGGTCGGCGCGCTGATCGGGCTGGGCGTCGGGCTGGGCGCGTTCGTCCTCTGGAACCTGGCCGCGGTCTGCGAGCCGGCCTGCGACCCCGACCTGCCCCGGCTCAGCCTGGCCGGGGTCTACCTCGGACAGTTGGCCGTCGTGGCGGTGGCGGTGCTCGCGATCACCGTGGAATACGACACCGCGATGATCCGTACCACGCTGGCCGCCGCGCCGCGCAGGTTGTCGGTGCTGAGCGCCAAGGCGCTGGCGGTCGTCGCGGTGGTGCTGGTCGCCGGGCTGGTCGTGGTGCTCGGCTCGTTCCTCGCCGGGCGATGGCTCGGCCCGGACGGCCTGCCGCTGTCGCTGACCGACGCGCCGACGCGGCGCGCCTACCTGGGCACGGTGCTCTACTACGGCCTGATTGCATTGCTGAGCTTGGGGATCGGTGCGATCGTACGGCACACCGGCGGCGCCCTGACGGTCATAATCGCCCTGCTGTACATCGCCCCGATCATCGCCCAACTGGTGAACTCGCCGCGCTGGCACCGCTGGCTCGAGCGCTACTCGCCGATGCCGGCAGGCCTGTCGATCCAGGCGACGAAACACCTGGAGGCGATGCCGATATCGCCGTGGCGAGGACTGTTCGTGCTGTCCGTGTACGCGGCGGCGGCGTTGCTGCTCGGCGCGGTGGTATTCCGCTGGCGAGACGCCTGAAGTCGCGGGCAGAATCCAGGCGTGTCGACCAACCCGGTGGTGGCGTACTTCAATGGGGTCGCCGATGTCTACGACGAGGTGCTCCCGTTCTTCGCGGACTTCGCGCAGGCGGTGGTGGAGCGAGTCGCCCCGGCGCCGGGCATCCAGGCCCTGGATCTAGCGGCCGGCCGCGGGGCACTGACGGGCAAGCTGCTCGCCTGCGGAGTCAGTGTTACAGCGGTGGACGCCGCGCCCCGCATGGTGGAGCGGCTGAAGATCGACTACCCAAGCCTGCCCGCGTACGTGCGGGATGCGGCCCACCTGGACCTGCCGGCGGCGGCGTTCGACCTCGTGGTCTGCGGCTTCGCGATACACCTCGTCCCGGACCCGTACGCGGTGATCGAGGAAGTCCTGCGGGTGCTGAAGCCGGGCGGGCAGCTGGCGCTGACGGTGCCGGGGCGGGCTGACGGTGCGCCCGATCCGTGGCAGGACCCGTTGGTTGATCTGTATGCCGAGTATCGGCGCTTCCAGGCCGACGGGGGCGGGCGGCACGGCAATGATGTGTTGCTCGCGGAATTGGGGCTGGCGGAGATGTCGGCCGAGACGCTCGAGGTGGCGATCCCGGTTCCGGACGGCGACACCTATTGGCGGTGGGGCCTTTCGCACGGCGCGGGCCGATTTGTTGAGGGCCTGCCGCCGGAGAAACGCGACGAGATGCGTACGCGGCTGCTGGCTCGTCTCGAGGAGGCTCCTGGGTTTGTGCTGCGCCGATCCGCGACGCTGTGGATGGGACGCAAGCCTGGTCGGGTAGTTGCCGCTGGTCCGCGAAACACCGTCTGAGCTGCTGAAACAATCTACGGGAGGCATGCGGGCGCAGACTTGCCGGTGTCACCGGTACCCTGTAAATCCGCGGGCCGCTAGCTCAATGGCAGAGCTGTGGACTTTTAACCCACAGAAAGCCTCTTTGTCCCCGCTACTGAACGTAAAGCATTTTCGTCCGGATTCCCGCCCGCAAATCCAGGATGATGCTGTCGAGTATCAGCAGGTCAGGGCGCTCCTTACTCAGTGTGTTCGCCAAGTCCCTCGTTACTCGGGGCCGAAATCCAGATTCTAGGCATGGAATCCGTCCAGGGTCGCTGGCATCCGATCACCCACGGAACACCCACGGCCCCACCAGCCGCCCTGCTTGAGTGCTGTACGCGCCAGGTAGGTCGGTCGTTACGCCTGGTCGAGCCGCACCGGCCGGCGTAGGACTCAAGCCCAACACCGCTGCCGTGCCAGCATTTTCTGCCACAGGACCCAATTCATTGCCGATTCGGTCGTCGGCCCGAGAACGTCGGCTGTCGTCTCCTATTCCTTCATCGGGCGGTGCGGGCTCCATCCGTTCAGGTGTGGGCGTAGATCTTCGGGGCTCGGTTCGATGGTGAAGGCGATAGTCGTGAGCGCGGGTGTACCGACCGTGGGGTCGATCTTGTCGGCACGGGCGCGTGCCCAGGTCAGCCAGGCGGCGAGTTCGCCGTCGCTGGCAGCCTGACCGACGGAGGCGTCTTCGAGCGCTTCACAGAACGCTCGCATGTCCGCGGCCTTCTGCCACTGTTCCATCGCGGTGGCGGCGGCGCTCCTCGGCTGCCTGTTGTGCGGCAAGTGTCGCTGCGGCCTGCCGCTCCTTCTCGCGCTGTCGGAAGGCCGCGGAAATCTGCTCCTGCTCTTCGATGGCCTTGATGATGTCGGCGATGATGCGGTCGGCCTGCTGTTCCAGGCTCTTTGACGAGGTGCCGCGCCAGGTGAGGCGCTCGTGGCCGGACTGGGACTTCCTGACTTCGAGCCGGAGGCGACCGGTGGCAACGCTGTCGAACTCCGGGATGTCTGCCCACGGGCGGAGGCGTTTCGTTCGCCGTTCGTCGGCGGTGAGCATGTGGGGTACCTGGTCGTACTCCTCGAAGACCTCGAGCGACCGCCGCGCGCTGCCGATCTTGAGGAACGGCTTCGGGCTTTTCGTGGTGAGGTCGATGCCGACGCGGCACTTGCGGTCCGCCCCGGCGTTGGCGAGCGCGTTGAGCAGGCCGATCACCCGGGGGATCGACTCCGGTGCTACCTGCAGGTTGGTCGGATCCTGTTCGAGGGCGCTGTAGTCGGCCAACGACGTGGCACGGATCTCGCTCTGGTTGAGCCGTAGCCGGTTCCAATCAGTGTCGTAGGGCTGCGCCGCCGAGTAGAGGCGAACGACGAGGTCACCGGTGTTACGGCCGGTATGCCGGAGGTCGTAGCCATCGGGCACGAGTTTGTGCTGCTTGGCGGCGTGTACGGCACGCCGATAGCTCGCGCGGGTATCGGCGTCCGGATCCGGCACGACCACGGTGCCGCTGTTGGCCTGGAGCCGCTCGATCAGTGCGGTCGCCTCTTGGAATACGGACGGCTGCGATCCCTTTCCGCCAGAGGCCACCTGGGTGGACGAGTTGTCCGTAATTTCCCCGGTCGTCGTAGTCGCCGTGCCGGCCACGGCTGGATGCCGGCCGTTGTCGAGGTAGTAGCGGCCGCGCTCGGTTAGGGTCGCGGACCACCGGCCGCCCCGGCGTGACACGGTAACCAAGCGCCGACCCTGTAGAGCCCTCGCGGTCTGTTTCGCGCCGTCGCCGGGCATGTCCGCGTCGAGGCATCCGGCCCCTACCCAGCGCAACACCTCGAGTTGATGCGGTTTCAGCGGTGCGGCGATGTCCACCATCGGCCAGTTATATCGACGAGTCACCCCATCGGCATAGACCCTCATCACCCGGTAGGTGTCGGCTAACAGTCGATGTCAGAGTGGTGCTGCGCACGCGAGTTTCACTGTCTCGGGGCAGAGCCGGCATCCGAAGGGCGGTTTCAGGTGGCATTGGATGCATCGCAGTACGTCGTCGGCGACGAATGGGCGTACCGAGGCCGGGACACGGAACCGTCTGAACGTGTGCGCATCAAGGCCGTCACGCCGAAGAAGGCCAGCGCGAGCATCGAGGTGGAGTTCCTCGACGACGACAGCCACCGGGTGCAAACCGTGCCGTCAGCCCGGCTGAAAGTCCGGTGGTCGGACGTCGAAGCCTACGATGCCCAGCAAGCGGCCTGGCAGCGCATCAACGACTACGAACTCGACTCCGTCGAACGAAGCGCGGTTTACACCGTCTTCGAGACCCTCATCCCTGACGAGGTGGCAGAGCTGGACTGGCGTCCGGTCGAGAACGCGACGGTCATCAAGGACCGCACGAAGCTGACCGAGATCCTCCAAGTGCCCGTCGAGGAGATCCTCGCGAAGAACCACTGGCTCACCACCGATGACGCCACGATCGTTTCCCTCGCCGGCACCCTCATGATCGCGGAGACCGCCTGCCGCGCCCACTCACACACGGTCCTGGAGCGTGTGATCGAGGAGGAGGCCGAGGCCCGACACAAGTGCAAGCACGGCGGCCCGCATCCCTTCCGTAAGGACGAGGAGTCCAGCCCGGAGTGGGAGTATCGGTGGTACCGCGAGCACGTCCGACCCGTGCACGAGCTCCTGCGGCAATGGTGCGGCCATCGTGCCGTCGCCGCCCACGAACGCCTCACGGCCGCTGAAGCAGAGAACCACCGCCTCGACCTACTCGTCGTACAACTCATCAAAGCGCTCGACCTCGCCGGCGAAACCGCACAAGCCGAACGATTCGCCGAAGAACACGAACGCGACCGCATCACTCCGCATCTAGCCCGACCCGTCGTCGACCGCCCACTGCACTGGTCCGAGATGCCCGTACGCGAAGTCCAGGTATACCGACGTCGCCGCTGGTAGACAACCGTTTGCTGTAAGCCGCTCCTCCTCGGCAAACCTCCACGACACCGCTACAAGCCGCTACGAGGCGGATTCCCAGCCTGGCGCCGATATTGAGGTGGCGCGCCAAAGTGCCTCCCTACGGCGAAGCGGCGCGAACTGGCAATCGACGGTGCCACTGGGCGACCGGTGGTGGCGATGTCCCGCGTGGATGACCTCGCTCGGATGCCTGGCCGGGCGTCGTCCACGCGGATGACCGTCGAAGGCGACGTCGCGTTCCAGCGCCTCTACGTGTCGCGCCGGGCGGCTCTGGCCGACCTATGCTGCGGAATCATGGAGAAGGTCGCCGTCGTCGGTTGCGGAGGCAGCGGCAAATCCCACGTGGCCCGCGAGCTGGGCAAGATCCTCGGCGCCCCGGTGACACACCTGGACGCCACGTTCTACGACGACCAGTGGAACGCGCTGCCGGCGGACGAGTTCACCCGGCTGCAGCGCCGGCTGGTCGCGCAGCCGCGGTGGGTGATCGACGGCAACTACAACTCGACGCTGCAGGTGCGGCTCGAAGCCTGCGACACGGTGGTCCTGATGGATGTATCGACCGTGGCGGCCCTGTACGGGATCCTCTCCCGGCAGATCCGGCACGGCGCCGGGCACCAGGGCAACGGGGTGCACAACCGCATCACCTGGAATGTGATCACGTACATGGCCACGTACCGCCGCAAGATGCGGCCCCGGGTGATGGCGAAGATCGAGGAGTTCGCGGCTGGAGGGGCCGACGTGGTGTTGCTGTCCACCCGGCGCGGGGCACGGCGCTGGCTACGCGAGGTCGCCGCCGAGCAGCCGCCCTCCCAGTCCCGGTGAGCCCAGTAGCGGGTCTGCTCGCTGCGGGTACCCGCGCTGGTGCGGGTGACCCTGCCGAGAGGTCGGCGCTGGTGACTGCGGTGATCCGACGACACCGGTCGGCGGCCACAAACCATAGATACTCAGTGTTGCCGGATGGCTACCTAGCGTCCATCATCGAGTGAAAGGTGTAGATGGCTGGGGAGAGGCGCGTTATTGATCTACATGCCCATACTCAAGGGCCGCGGCGGGGAGTTCAAGGCCATCGCCCGGCTGCCGATGGTGCCGGCACCGAACATCTTGCCGATCTTCGAAGTGCCATCGACGGACCAAGACCCGATTAAGGACGCGTACGCGTTCACCAAGAAGGCCCGAGCTTCGATTCCGCCGAACATGACGATCGCCGTCGACGTCGGCTATCTGAGCGATCCAGACCACGGCGTCCGAGGCGCGTTACGGGACATCGCCGAGGATCTTGGCGCCTGGGGTATCCCCGTTCGCCCGGTCCTGCACCTGCACGATACCGCTCGCCGGTTGACGGAAGCCCGGGACGTGATGGCGATGCACACCGGCCACGCCGTCATCCGCCTCGGCAGTGACAGAGTCGATCCCGACGATGAGGAAGCTGACGCCCGACTGACCGAGCTGTGTCGACAGGCCCGAACAACGGTCGAGCAGTCGACCTTGATTCTCGACTTTTCCGAAGTCCGTTCGGAGCGCGACATCGGCCGAGCAGAGCCCCTGGTCAGGAAGTGCATCGCCTGGGCGCGACGGTATCCGTGGGCGTCCATCACCGTGGCATCGGGCGCGATGCCCGCGACAATCACTGACCTGCCGACGAACACCGCCACCCCCGTGCCGAGGCATGACCTGGACCTCTGGAGACGCCTCCGGGACCCTGACGTCGGCTTCGGCGACTACGGCATCGCTCACCCCAGGATGAGCACCGGCGGCCGGGCCCCGCTGCCGAACCTCAGATACACTGACGACGCCGTGTGGTGGATCTACCGGCAGGCGCGAGACGGTAGCGGCAACAACGCGATGTACGACCTCTGCGCCTCACTGGTCGCGGCCGATCACTGGCCGGCCGAGGGACCTCAGTACTCCTGGGGCGACGCCGAGATCGCACAACGCGCCGCCGGGATCGGCGGCCCGGGAAACCCGATGGCATGGCGAGCCTGGGGCACAGCGCACCACCTCACCCAAGTGCTGAGGACGCTCGACGCCCATCACGGTCGGCGCGACGATTGACGCGCTCGACCCTGTGGCCAAGGCCTTGTCCAGGCCGTGAGCGTCGTTCTCCCTCGCCCGTGGAACGGAATGCGCCTTCCGCGGCCTCCGACGCGGCCAAGGGTGCGGCCTGCTCGGCGCCGAGGTCCGCCTCGGCAAGGCCGAGATCGGCGTCGTCAACCAGATCGCCACCTGCGGCGGCGGACGCCTCCGACAGAGGAAACCCAAGAGCGAGGCCGGCAACCGCGTCGTCGCACTCGGCCCCGAGATCGTCACCGTGCTCACCACCTACCGGACTGTCGCCGATTTCCGAAAATTGACCCTCTGGGGGTTCGCAGGTTCTAGGGGTCAGTCTTAAGGAAGCGGCGACACGGACCGACGGGCCAGGTGGCAGCGGCCGCCGGCACCGTATGGCCGGACACGCGCCTGTTCTTCGTCCGGCCCGACGGCCGGGCCCGGCACCCCAGCTCCGTGTCCCAGCGCTTCCGCCGGCTCATCCGACGCGCCGGCTTCCCGCCCATCCGGCTGCACGACCTGCGCCACCATCGCCCTGGAAGCCGACGTCGACATCAAGGTCGTCTCCGAACAACTCGGCCACTCCACCACCCTGACCCGCGACACCTACCAGAGCGTCACCAAGAAACCTGCACCGTGAAGCCGCCCTCGCCGTCGCCGACCGCATCCGAGCCAACCGGCGAGACGCCGCCTGAGCCGGCCGCGGACACCAGCCGACCGTGCGGCGGTACCGGCGGTCGGCGTGATCTCGCAGACTGTCGGCGGGAGGACACGCGATGTCAGGTAAGTACCACCCGCTGACCCTTGCGCTGCGCGCGGCGGCCGGCCGGGGTCAACAGGACGTGGAACTCGGCTTCGACGAGATCGCGGCCCTGGTCGCTGGCCTGCCACCCTCGGCCGGGCTACGGCAGTGGTGGGCGAACGCCGATCATTCGCAGGCCCACGCGTGGCGTGCCGCCGGGTACCGGGTGCAGCAGGTGTACCTCGACCGGCGCCGGGTCCGCTTCAGCAGGCTGCCGTCGCCTGCGGCCATGGACGACCGGGGCGTCACACCGGCTGCGCCAGCACCTGCATCGGCGCAGCGGGTGGGGTCACCGGTCGACATCCGGGTGCGGCTGCAGTGGCATGACGCGGGCGCCGTCCTGCTCGACGCCGCCCGCAAGCCGGTCTTCCCCCGCGTGGTCGCGTCGTATGGCCTCTACCGCCTCACCTTCGCCGGGCCCGCAGCCCGGGTGTACGTCGGCGAGAGCGAGAACCTGCACCGCAGGCTGTCCGGCAACTATCGCAACCCCGGCCCCAGCCAGCGGACGAGCCTGCGGATCAACGCCCTGCTGCGCGACCACCTCGGCAGTGGCGGGACCGTCGCGCTGGCAGTGGCGACGTCCGCCGTCGTCCTGATCGGCGACCGTGAACAGCCGTTGGACCTGTCCGCCAAGGCGGGCCGGCTGCTCGCCGAGAGCGTCGCCGTCGTACACGCCCAGGCCACCGGCGACGCCCAAATCGTGAACCTCGGATGAGCGACCCGGCCGATCCGCAGCGCCTGACCGCCCTGCTTGAGGCCCTCGACGCGTACCGGACCACGCGCCGGCTCCTGCTGGACGCGATGAACCTGCCGGCCTCGAACCGGGACCCGCTGGCCGAGCTCAGCGAGCACCTGGTCCAGGCGCTGCTCGGCGGCGAGCTCGCGGCCAGCCGGGTGCAGGCCCACTGGGACCTGACGCTGCCCGGCGGTGACACGGTGCAGGTGAAATACCTCGCCAACCCGGCCGGCGGCTGGGTCAACGAGCACGTCGTGCACCCGCACGCCGACGTCGCGTACTACGCGCTGGTGCTGTTCGAGGCGTTCACCGTCACCGGCGTGCTGGTCCTGCCCACCGCGCGGCTCAGCGCGGTCCACGCGGAGCTGGGCAAACAGCACCCGCGCGGCGAGGCCGAGCTGCAGCTCACCCGGCGCAACTGGCAGACGATCCGCGACGAGCCCGACCGGTTCCGCGCGCTCGGGGTACGGATCTGGCGGCCGTAGCCCCGGAGCGTCGGCGCGCGGAATGCCGCTTATGGTGCACCATCGCTGGCTGTCCAGCGTCACAGCCAGCGGTGACGATGCCTGATATTGCGTTGACCTGCGGCGAGCGAGTCCATCGATGTGAGGGCTTCACCGAAAGGTTGACGAGAAGTATCTTTACGCCCACGGAGTGCTTCCGATGAGGGCACGGGACAAGGTGGGATGACGTACACCAAGTACAACCAACAGGGATACTTCGGCGAGAGTTTTGTCCGCGTTCTAGCCAGCGCTGCCGGCTTGATCGCTGGGCAGCAGGACGTCGACCACACCGGTGTTGACTTCTCGATCGACTTTCCCGGCACCCGCGGCACCGCGCGGTTCCCGAAGATCGAGGCGCAGGTCAAGTCTTGGTCGAGCCCCAAAGGTACCGAGGCGCACTGGCAGTACTCGATGGACGTGCGCAACTACAATAACCTTGCCGGCGAGTTCTACGTCTCCCGCTTCCTCTTCCTGATCATCGTTCCGTCCGACGTCAAGAAGTTCGCTCACGTCGACGAGACGTCGATGCGCCTGAGTCACTGCGGCCTGGCTGTCGCTGCGTCATTTTCCAGTGATCGCTCCCGACTCTCAGAAGAACGTCACAGTCCACGTACCCAAACGCAACTTGTTGACGGTCAAGAACCTTCGGTCATTACTGCAACCCGTACCGACTCAGCGCGTGTCTGCCCCATGACGCCGTATGCCGCTGCGACCGCTGAGGAGTTGCGAGCTGCCTCTGACCTTCCGCCGGAGACGCTCAGCCAATACCTTACCTCTACTGGTTGGGCGCAGGAGCAGCATCTGGGACGCGCGACGTTGTGGACTCGCCGTGAGGACGACGGTGACTTTGAAGTGCTCGTGCCGGGTGATCGCACGTTGCGGGACTACGCGAGCCGGGTGTCCGATTTCCTTGCCACGGTCGCCGCCGTGGAGGAACGCCCGATCCGGTTGCTGCTCGACGACCTGGAGGTGAGCGGGGCCGACACGCTGTCATTCCGGCTGCTTCCCGGCGGGCCGTCCGGCACGATCCCGTTGTTCAACGCGGTGGATGCTTTGGCCGGAGTTCGTGAGCTCGTCGTGGCATCCACATTTTCGCTGATGAATGCCGAGCCGATGCTGGTGCAGGGACGCCGGCCGGAACGGGTGTTCGACTTTGCGCGCTCCGTGCGACTGGGAACGCCGCGTGCGGGTAGTTGGGCCATCGCGGCCCAGCTCGATGTGCCGACGGCCGATTCTGGTGATGATCCGCCCCTGGCCCGTCAGGTCTCGTTGCAGATGCATAAGGCGGTTCGCGCCTGCCACGCCGCATCAGGCGAGGCCCTGCGCGAGTTCGACATCGAGTTGTTCCTCAGCCGCACCAGCGACGGGGTGTCCTCGAATGTGTGCGACGCCCTGGCCAAGTTGGGTCGTGACGATGTTCCCTACGACGTGCGCTTCAACTGGTCTCGCCGACTTCCAGCCACGGTGCCGGCTCGTTCGTTCAGATTCAGCGCGCGTCGGATCGAGGTGCTTCGTACCGCCGCCGAAGAACTCAAGGCGGCTGTCCCGGACGGCGAGATCACTGTTGAAGGCACCGTCAGCAAACTTCGCCGGGATACCGGCGTGGGCGGGCAGGCAACGGTAAAAGGTCCGCTGTCCACCGTTTACGGCTCTTCGGAGCGGTCGGTGCGCGTGCTGCTTCCGGATCACCTCTATCAGCGTGTCGTCGATGCCCACGGGCGCAGGCACCAGGTTCGAGTCACGGGCACCGCGGTACGTGGGCGTATCGAACGGGTCACCCTCGTCGAGGTATTGGCGGATACTCATCAGACGTGAGTGCGCCTGCCTGCGGTGCTTCCGTCATTCGTCCGACCGACGTGCCTGTTGATCGACAACATAGAGTGACAGGCAGGCAGCTCAAGTGCTCATCGCGAGCTCTCGCAGCGTAAGTCCCCTTTCGGCTGGATGCGTCCCTCATCCGGCCAGGCCGGTCCGGTGAGCAGACGTCAACCAGGGCCGCCCCCGTTCATGCTCAGAATGTAACTGGATAGGTGCCTGATTTTGGGTGCGTGAGATCCGCCGGGTGTCGCCCGGTTGTGGCTGTGAGGGTCAGACTGCGGCGGGGATCCAGGGGTTGCCGGTGGCGGCCTGGATGAGGGCGTCGAGGGTGTCGATGCCGTGCCGGGTGGCGGTGGCGATGTAGCTGCGGATCGCGGCGAAATGTTCGGCGCCGGTCATGGTGCGCATGCTGCCGGAGACCTTGATCCGTAGTTTCGGCATACGGATCGTCTGCTCCGCCCGGTTGTTGTCGAACGGGACAGCAGGGTCGGTGACGAAGCGTAGGTAGTCGTCGCGGCGGTCGCGGAGCCGGACGAACAGCGCATGGTATTTGCGTTCGAGTTGGCTGGCCCGTGCGGTGGTGGCGTGGGCGCCGAGGACGACCGCGCTGTGCAGGATGTGTTGGTAGAAGGCGACTTCCTCGGGGTCAGGGGTCTGCTCGGCGGCGTCGGTAACGAGGCGGTTCAACCGGCGCAGTGCGGTGGCCGCCTGCTCGGCGTGGTCGGCGACCGGACCGGTCGCGGTGTCGCTCACGTAGATCAGCTCACGTAACGCGTGGGCGTTGCACAGAGCGTGGATCATGTGCGGGTAGGTGTCGTACGGCGCCCAGGCGTCATGCACCGCGATCCCGGTGAACGTCGGCAGGACCCCGATGGCGTCCATCGCTTTGGTGCCGCGTTTCGGGTGCACTGCGAGGAGCACATCGGTGGCCGTGGACGCGGAGTGCAGCCAGGCGAGACGGCCGGCGACCCGCATCCCGGTCTCGTCGAACCCGGCGACCGGCGCGCCTGCGATCCGGCCGGCGATCACCGGTAACACCTTGTCGATGATGCCCAGCGCGGTGCGTTTCACCCAGCCGGCCACCGTGCCCGCCGCTACCGGCACCCCGAACAGGTCCTTGACCGCGGCAGCGGTCCGCGACACCGACAGGAACTGTCCGTGCAGCAGATACACCCCGATCCCGGCCAGCCGAGGCCCGTACACCATCGGTGCTGTCGCTTCCGCCGGTGCGGCCGCGGTGGTGTGGTACCCGCACCCGCACGCCAGGGTGATCATCTGATGCTCGGTCACCTGTGGTCGCACCGGCGGGACTTCGACCACCTGCCGCCAGGTCATGTCGATTTCGACCGCGCCGGCCAGGCCGTTGCCGCACCCTTCGCACACCGCCGGGACGTGCCGGACGACCAGGTCCGGATCCGCGACCCGTTCCAGGCTCACCCCGTTCTGGCCTTTCGGCCGTCCCGGACCCCGACCCGAACGGCCCCGCAACGACTTCGGCGCCGGTTTGGCCAAGCCGTCCGACGAGGGCGGCCGAGAGGAGTTCGACGAGGACTGCTTCAACCGGGCCTCAAGATCCGCGATCCGACCCATCGCCTGCTCCAGCCGAGCTGTCAGATCCACCACCATCGCCGCCAGATCGTCATACGACGGCGGCGGTTGAGCGGACACAGCCGGTCAACCTACCAGCCTCCACATCAGACACCCGACCCGCCCAACGACCTATCCAGTCACCTCAGAATTTGGTCGGCGTCCGCGTACGCTGGCCAGGTGCTTGATACTCGCAATGCCTGGCCGGCGGAAGGACACAGGAGTCGTTACCGCCCAGTGCTTGGGCTGATCAAGGGTGCCCCGTAGGTTGGTCCCGTGAGCACCACCGACGAATCTGACGCACCCGAGCCCGGTTCAAAGGCGGCACGCGCCAGCCACTACGGCGTCAAGCTCGTCCGCGGCCCGTTCGTCCAGCTCCCCAAACACCCGGACGCCTGCGACGACCCGAAAGAGCTGCTCAAGTACGCGAAAGCGGCTCGCAAACGCGGCGAGCGACTCGCGGCAGACCTATTTAGCGGTGCCGGCGGATTGAGCCTCGGCCTGGAGGAAGCGGGCTACCGGGTGGTCCTTGGGGTCGATCACTACCGCGAGGCTGTCGAGACCCACCGCCACCACCACGCTGGGCTCAGCGTCGACTGGGACCTCGGCGACCCAGACCGGGTCCAGCAAGTGGCCGACCTGGTCAAGCAGGCAGGCGTCGAACTCCTCGCCGGCGGACCCCCGTGCCAACCCTTCTCCAAGGCCGGCCGCTCGAAGATCAGGCACCGGGTCCGGCACGGCCTACGCGACGCCTACGACGTGCGGCGCGACCTCTGGCAGTCCTTCCTCGAGGTGATCAGACTCGCCCGACCGCCTGCGGTGATCATGGAAAACGTGCCCGACATGGCGCTGGACAAGGAAATGTTTATCCTCCGGACCATGGTCCACGAGCTGGAATCGCTCGGCTACGCCATCGAGGAGCGAGTGGTCGAGACGGCACGCTATGGCGTACCCCAGTTCCGGCAACGGCTCATTCTGGTCGCCCTGCAGAACGGCACAGGCTTCACCTGGCCCGCCGAGTCTCCTCTGCGGCCGAATGTCGGCAACGCGATCAGCGATCTTCCGGAGGTCGAAGGTGGATGGCGACCCGAGGGAGGCGCAGATGGCTGGAAAGAGTACAACGCACCCAACAGCGAGTTTCAGAAGATCATGCGTCGCGGCGTTGCTCCGGAGGACGCCCACAAGGTGTTCGATCACATCACCAGGCCGGTGCGGGACGACGACCTTGAAGCCTTCCAGCTCATGGACGCCAACACCCGGTACTCCGACCTGCCCGAGGAGATGAAGCGCTACCGCGACGACATCTTCGACGACAAGTACAAGCGACTCGACATGGGCGCCCTGTCCAGGACCATTACGGCGCACATCGCCAAGGACGGTTACTGGTACATCCACCCTGAACAGCACCGCACCATCACCGTCCGCGAGGCAGCCCGCCTGCAAACTTTCCCGGACCACTTCCGGTTCGCCGGGCCGCCCTCCGCAGCGTTCCGGCAGATTGGCAACGCCGTCCCACCGTTCCTCGGCGAGCACCTCGGACGTGCCGTACGAGCATCGCTGGAGGCCGCCGAGCCGGCGCAGGTCCGCACGCGGGACGTCGCGGACAGCCTGTCCGAGTGGTTCCGGGCTGCCACAGTGGACGGGCTCCCATGGCTCCGGGCGGAAACCCGCTGGCAGGTGATCCAGGGCGAGCTGCTCCTCGACCGAGCACCGGTGGAGACCATCAGGCACGTCTGGCGGACGATCAGAGGCTGGCGGGAACCGCAGGAGTCACTCGCTCGCGAGGACAATCTACGTTTCATCGGCCGAATCACCGGCCGTGAGGTGCGCGCCGACACCGTCATCGCACTCGCCCGCGTTCTCGCCGACGACCCTCGGTTGCTCCAAAACGACGACGCCCTTCGGAAGGTGCAGGGGCTCAATGAATCACTGGCCGACCTCGCCATCCTTGTGGCCCCGTCGGACAAGGGCGACGAATCAGAGGAGCCGGTGCTGGTGACCAAGGGCGTCCTGCGGGTCGCCGCGCGGTTCAGCGGACGGCCGGTGGATCTGAAGAACCGGCTCACGGACGGTCGGCTCGAGATTGCCCGCATGATCGGCATGGACGCCAGCTCGCGTGACGCCCATCTCGGCCTCATCGAACTGGCCAACACAGTATGCGGGAAGGAACCGCGCTGCGAGGAGTGCCCGCTGGTTAAGGGATGCGTCAAGGGAGAAAGCCGACCGGCGCCCCTTTACTGACGGACTATTCCGTCAGGCCCAGCAACCTGACGACCTCGGGCGACTCCTTGCGGAGCAACGCTTCGATCCTCTCCCAGGCAGCCCACTCATCAACCTGCATGGCAGCCATCCGCAGCGCCAGTCCTGCCGTAGCTGCCGCCTGGGTTGCGGCACGCACCTCCGGCGGGTGACCAAGGTCTTCCGGCAGGGCCGACTTCGCAAAACCTGCGGTTTTGCGGTAGGCGTCATCGGCCGCGACGCAAAGTTCGTTCACGGCGGGCTCGATCAACTGCCGCAACTGCGCCGGCAGGGTAACCCGCATCTTGGCCACGTTGATGTTGAACGCCGTGTCAAGGTCGGTGTCGAACTCCACCGATGCCCTGGCCAGCTTGGTGTGCTCGTCGATACCGCGGATCCCGGCCCAGCCACCCCACTGGACCAGCCTATTCGCCCGGTACACGTACAGGCCCTGCTGCCGGTTCCAGTTCAACGGGCCGGAGAGCCGCTCGAACTCGGCCGGGGAGCTGAACCTGTCCCGGGCCGGCAGGACGAACCGGCGGAGGGTGACCACGCCGGTTGATCCCGGCGACTCGACCTCGAGGCGCTGCAAGGGCAGCTCGATCGTCGATGTTTCATCCTGGGCGAACGGATCCCAGGCGCGGACCTTCTGACCGTTCACGGTGATCACGACCTGCGGGCGGTCGCCCGCACCGTCGATGAACCGATGGAACACCATTCCGAGATGGTCGGCGGTCTTTTCCGCGAGGGTGTCAAGACGCCGGCGTGCCCAACCACCCTCCGGCCGCTTCTCAGGAAGGACCCTATCGAGGACTTGCCAGATGACGACCGTCCCAGTCCCCTCCGCGAGCCACTGCCGGGCACGCTGGACCGCCGGCTCCCGGGTTCCGGGATCGACGATGACCCACTGGTCCCACTCGTCGATGAGGTCAAGATCAAGCGAGCGTGCGCAAGTACGGACCGTCGACTTGGAGCTGCGGCTAACCACCGACAGGACCCGGCACTGCGACAACGATGCGGTCTTCAGGCCGAGGCCGTACCTTCCCAGATCACCCCGCCGGTACTGCCGCCGCGTACCGAACCGCAACGCCTCAAGCAGCGCGGAGGAGTTCATCCCCGCGCCGTCATCAGCGATGAACACCCGCGAGTCGGCACCGTCATGCTCGATGAGAATCTCGACACGGGTCGCACCGGCGGCGACGCTGTTGTCGACAACATCAGCCACCGCCGAAGCGAAGTCGTACCCGATATCCCGCAGCGAACCCGTCAGCCGAGCCGCCGACGGAGACACGTCGAACCACGCTCTCCCGCTCACTGATCCTCCACCACGTCGTCGTTGGGGACCAGGATGCCACATGCAGCGCCAAGATCACGAAAAATCAGCCGTGCGTGGCGGGATCACCCCGCCCTCCCTAGGGCGCGAGCCGCGGACTCGACACGGGTGGCAGCCTCGTCGGCGTCCTCGTGCTCCCAGACATGCATCGTCACCCAGCCGAGCCCAGCGAGAAGCTGATCTTTTTCCCGATCCCGCTCGACATTGCGTACCAGCTTCGCGCGCCACCAGTCCGCGTTGTTCTTCGGCATGGTCGCGTGCGTGGGGCAGAGATGCCAGAAGCAGCCATCCACGAAGACCGCGAGCCGGATTTTGGTGAAGGCAATGTCAGGCCGTCCCGGCAGGCCGCTCAGGTTGACTCGGAAGCGCAGTCCGCGCCGATGCAGCTCCCGCCGTAACCGCATCTCGGGCCCGGTACGTTCCCGAGGCATCCGCCTCAACTGACGCGACGCCGCCGGCAGCGGAGGAGATGCAGGGCGACGCGTGGTGCTGCCTAACGCGACGGAGACATGCTGGGCTTGCATTCAGCCATGGTGCTCCAGCAGCCGCCGATCTGCCCAGACCGCCATCCCGGCTCACACGTAATCCCCGGTGCCGGGGTCGAGCCGCAGCAGGAACAGGGTGGCCGAATCGATGCTGATCAGCGCCATCAAATGAAGATCAGCATCGATTCGGTCGGATATGAGCAAGGCATGGATCGATCGTTCGGACGCCACGCGCAGCTGAAAACAAGCTGCGACGTGGCCAGTCAGCCCCCCAGCGATCCCCGGCTCATGATTAGGTATCCAGGGCCGGGCGTGTGACGCGAGCACCCGCCAGCGATCGGGCGAGGCACGAAAGGGCTTTGTGCATGAAGGACATCGAGGTCCCACCAGACCCGTTCCTGCTGGAGTCCATGCGAGCCGTCGGCTACTCGTTCGAGACCGCGGTCGCCGACGTAATCGACAACTCGATCGCCGCTAACGCTCAGACGATCCACCTCCTGACATCGGCCCAAGGATCAGCCCGAGTCGCAATCTTCGACGATGGAAGCGGGATGGACCGCGACACGGCGATCCGCGCTATGAAGCTGGCCGCTCGCAGCCCCCGAGAACACCGCAGTGCCACAGACCTCGGCCGTTTCGGTCTCGGCCTGAAGACGGCGTCCCTGTCGCAGTGCCGGCGACTCACGGTAGCGACCAAACAAGACGGTACGGTCACCCTCCTGCAGTGGGACCTCGACCACGTGATTGAGAGCGGCCGCTGGCTGGTTCGCGAGCTCGTCGCGGAGGAAGCTCGCTCGTTGTATGGGATCGAACTACTCGATGCGGTTGCCAACGGCACACTCATCTGCTGGGAACAGATGGACCAGCTGGTCCTCACCGAGGGCGAGGCCCAGTCCGACTTCGACGCCGCGGTCATGAGGGTCAGGGACCATTGCTCGCTCGTGTTCCATCGGTTCGTGACCGGCACAGACGCTCGCCAGATCACTATGACGATCAACGGGAATGAGTTCCCGGCCTTCGACCCGTTCCTGACCCGAAATCGCGCGACGGAGAAGCGTACGGAGGATCTTCGACTCGACGGCGCAACCATCCCCATCACGGCATACACCCTCCCGTTCGTCGGGAAGCTGAGTGCCGCGGATCGACGACTCGCACTCGCCCCGGGTGGGTTCCGAGACAGCCAAGGCTTCTATATCTATCGCGCCGGGCGCCTCGTCATCTGGGGCACGTGGTTCCGACTCAACCCGAAGAGCGAGATGGGGAAGCTCGCACGGGTCCGAGTCGACGTCCCCACTGCCCTTGATCACCTATGGGTTCTGGACATCAAGAAGTCGTCCGCCAGCCCACCACGTGAGCTACGCGAGGCGCTGCGCACGCTGGCCAACGAGTTCGTCTCGCCCAGCGCCAGAGTTCAACGTTTCCGGGGACGCAGGCAGAAGGATCAAGATTCCGTAGCAAGACTCTGGGACGTCATTGTCGATCGCGACTCGTTCCGATATGGGCTCAACCGGGATCACCCTGTCCTCCGCTCGTTCGCCCAAGGTCTGGAACCCTCAGACCTCGCAACGTTCGAGGCGCTGATCGATGCGATCGAGCAGACGTTCCCCGTACTCGACGCTCACAACCGGTTGGCCGCGGATGCAACGGTTGCTGAGACACCGGATGTGCTGATAGCGGCCGTCGCGAACGGGGTCAGGCTCCGCCCCATGTTCGAGGAGACGCACAAAACCTTGGACAGCTACATCTCGATGTTCGACAGCATCGAGCCCTATTGCCAGATCGAGGGGTTCCAGGGAGCCCTCCGAAAGGCACTCGAAGCGGCTTAGCCCTCTCACCACCGCCGGAGGCGAATATGCAGGACTACAGCAACCACGAAGTCGTCTCCTTCATTGTGCATCAGTTGTCGCGCGAGTACCCGAACCCCCCCATCCCAGCGGCAGCCGTGGACGAGCGGATCGCTGCATGGCGTTCAAACACGATGTATGACCTTTCCTCTGAGGCGTGGGAAAGCATCAGCCTCCACGTCAAGACCAAGGTCCTGATCACGATGGACCCGGGTCAGACGCTCACGGGACGCGGCTATCGCGACTGGCTGGGCGGACGCTATTCCAACATTGAATGGCGGCGATGGATTGCATATAAGCAACTACTGACCCTCAAGGGCTTCGCGCCCGCAGTGCAGGCAGCGTTGGACGAATCGACCCACGAGATCCTCAACTGCATGGGCGATCCCACCGAGTCAGGCGCATGGAAGCGTCGAGGCCTCGTCATCGGCGATGTCCAGTCTGGTAAGACCGCTACTTACATCGGCGCTGTCAACAAGGCGGCTGACGCGGGCTACAAACTCATCATTCTTCTGGCTGGGGGTACCGAGGCCCTTCGGAAACAGACTCAGTTCCGCGTTGACGAAGGCCTTATCGGTCGCGACTCATCAAAAGCCAATGTCACCGGATCCCAGCTCGCGGTCAACCCGGTGTTCGGGGTCGGGTCGTGGCTGAGCAACTTCGTTGCCGCGCAGGGCATGACGACTCAGGCCTCTGATTTCAGGAAGACCTCCCAGCAGGCAACGAACATTGCGATCGACCCCAACACCTCAACCCCTTATGTCTTCGTACTGAAGAAGAACAAGACCGCGCTCGAGAACCTCCGGGACTGGCTTGTCGGTCAGCAGATCGGTGCGGCCTTGGACCTACCGATGCTGCTGGTTGACGACGAATCCGATTACGCATCCGTGAATACGAGAAAGGACGACACGCCTACGGTCATCAACAGTCTGATCCGTGAGATACTCGGTACGGTTACAAAGTCCTCGTACCTGGCCTTCACCGCGACACCATTCGCTAATGTTTTCATTGACCACGAGACCACGAAGGATTTACTCGGCGACGATCTCTTCCCGCGGGACTACATCCGCACGATCGACGCTCCGTCCAACTACGTCGGGAGCCGCGCCTACTTCGGCACCGAGGCGGCGGTCGACACCACCCGCCTCGTCGAACTGAATGATGCCGACGATTACTTCCCGGTGAAGCACAAATCCCATCTGCGGGTATCCGGACTCCCAGGCTCACTCGTGGAGGCGATCCGCGCCTTTATCGTGGCAGTCGCGGTTCGCGAAGCACGCGGCGACAGCAGTGCTCGCTCGATGCTCGTAAACGTTTCACGATTTAAAAACGTGCAGGCCCAAGTCCATGAGCTCGTCGAGGCCGAGTTCCAGAAGATGAAGGACGCCATCGAGCTGCACTCCGTCTCGCTCCTGCCCGGGGAACGGCACGCCGAGATCGCCGCGCTGCACGCAACCTACCAAGCCCGGTTTCCGTCGATCAAAGAGACATGGGACGAGATCGTCCCCATGCTCAAGTCCGCCGTACACGCCACCTCCGTCCGACTGATCAACTCAGACCGAGTCAAGCAGGTCGCCGACATCTCGGAGCTTGAATCGGAGCGGATGATCGCCGTCGGCGGCGATGTCCTCAGCCGCGGCCTGACACTTGACGGTCTTACAGTCAGCTACTTCCATAGGAGCGTCGGTGCTTCGGACACGCTGCTGCAGATGGCCCGATGGTTCGGTTACCGCCCAGGCTACGAGGATCTCTGCCGCGTATGGATGCCAGACGACGTTGCTGACCAGTTCCGCTACGTCGCCGGCATCGTCGTCGAGCTGAGGGCGCAGCTGCACGCGATGAAGAAGCAGGGCCTGACACCGGAGGACTTCGGCTTGATGGTCCGCATGCATCCCGAGACGCTCAAGATCACCTCAACTGCCAAGATGGGGGCAGCCGAGGCACGCCCATGGACCGTGGACATCGCGGGCCAGCGCGTGGAGACAACCTCTGTCGACTCGAATCCCGACGTCATCACCAAGAACATGGTCGCGGTGCGCCGCTTCTGTGATGCGGTCATCGCGGCGGAACCGGAGAGCGGCTGGTTCGAAGCGGACGAGACGTGGCCGGTCCGGCGGGGCGTCGATAAGGATCTCGTAGCCGGCTTTCTCGATGACTACATCCCCTTCATCACCGACGTGCTGTTCGCGGACAACGTTCTTGCGGCCCACGTCCGTAAGTCACAGAGTGCCTCGATGCAACAGTGGACGGTTGCCATCGTGCAAGGCGCCGGCGCCAAGGTGCCCATCAGCGAGAACCTGACGATCAGCAAGCCGACTCGTGCCTTGAAGGTGGGTAAGGCGGTGAAGCGGCCAGGCGCGACGAAGGAGTACGTGCCCTTCAAGGTGTCCGGAAGCAGTAGCCGGCTCGGCGGCTCCACTGACATCGCCAGGATCTTCCGAATCAAGGCGAAGGGAGACCGGTTGGAGCCTTACGTCTATCAAGCGATGGCGGGGCTCGGCCCAGCGATTTTGATCTACCTGATCGAACCGCCATCCGCGGAGGGCGCTCCGGGGGACACCGCGACGGCGGCGGACCTCTGGTCTACTGCTCTGGACGCAGGCGCGGAGTGCCTCGTCTGCGTCAAGATTGCGATTCCGAGAACACCGCGCGGCGAGAAGGGCACCGAGATCAAGTACATGCTGAACTCAGTGGCGCTCACCTCATGGCGCCTATCGGTGGTTGAGCAGACCGATGTGGACGATGTCGCCGACATCGACGGGGGTGATGATGATTGAGGCGACGTTCCTCGGTGCCTGGCGGTCGCGACTTTTAGCGGGCCAGCATGGCGTTGCACTCGTCGACGCGAACCATCCACTGGAGATCTACGTCGGTGCGGACGGCTCCGGCAACCCGCTCCTTCAGATGCGCTCGAAGGTCAAGCCCCGGCTACCTGAGGTGTCTGAGCTCGTGCTGGTAAGCAGACATGAGGTCGACGGTGCTTGGATTTTGTCGCTCGCTCTGCAGGATCTGCGCTTCAGCGAAATCTTCCTCAGACTGACGGCCCACCTGGTTACAGCCTCCCAGAATGAGCCGAGCGAGACTGAAGCCTGGACGACGGTCGCCAAAGTTCTGGATGCTTGGAAGAGGCTTCTACGGGCGCGCCCACCGGGGCTGCTTTCACTCGAGGAACTGCGCGGACTGGTCGGGGAGCTCTGGATACTTCTGAACCGCTTCACCACCGTCATGACTCCCGTCGATGCCCTCGCCGGCTGGCTGGGCCCCATGGGAGCGCCACAAGATTTCTGGTACGAAACCTCCGGCCACCACGAGACCAAGTCGATCGGACCATCCGCCCCGTCCATCAAGATCAGCTCGGCCGAGCAACTTGACCAGCCGGACATGGAGCTGCTCGTCCTGCACGTACCGCAAGCCGTCGAGACCGACAGAGGGGCAACGAACCTCGTCAGGCTCGTCGACCAAACCGTGAACACCCTCAGCGCAGCTGGCGCCTCAGCTGTCGACCTACACCTTCGTCTCAAGCGGCTCGGGGTCGAGATAGAGATGCAGTACTACACCGACACGTGGTTCACCTTCACGACCTTGGAGACCTTCAGGATCGTCCCTGCCTTCCCAGCCATCAGAGCCAGTGAACTGCCTGCGGGAGTCGAGCGCGTTCGCTACAGCCTCGACCGAAGAGCCGTCGCGCCGTTCCTCATCTCGACTGAGCACCTCTGAGAGAGGAGACGATCATATGGAGATCGACGCCTTCCGTGCCGAGCTGCTGAACCAGGCCCAGGTCCGCGGTGCCGCCGAAGGCATCTTCACGAAGGACGCGTTTCTTGCCGAGGTCGCCGACCGGCTGGCTGAAGCCGGCGAAATCGAGCAGCTGAACGTCGCCTGGTTCGAAGGGGAGGGCAGACGCCGACGAAGGCTCGCGGTCCACGCCTACGACCTAGACGATGCCGACAACTCGGTAGCGCTCGCGGTGTTGCGATGGGGTGGCGGCGTCGAGGTCGGCAAGTTCAACTACACCGAGGCAACCGCGACCCTGAGAGGCCTTGAGTCATTCCTCGAAGAAGCGATCAGTGGTGAGTTCGTGGTCGGCAGGGAGGAGAGCAGCCCGGTCTACCAGCTCGCCGAAGACCTCCGGCGCCGTGGAAGCAACGTCAGTCGGTACCGCCTCTACCTGCTCAGCGATCAACTGCTCAGCACCACATCAAAGGTGCTCCCC
>Ga0307513_10002686_pt1 | contig 24488 bp, 23 predicted proteins | sample 15_EM_MG_FD_202174 | JGI IMG/M metagenome (GOLD analysis project Ga0307513, IMG submission 202174) | Populus trichocarpa ectomycorrhiza microbial communities from riparian zone in the Pacific Northwest, United States - 15_EM | ecosystem: Host-associated > Plants > Roots > Unclassified | place...
GCCGTCTCGCGCGCCACCTTGGCCGGACGGCGACGGGCGAGCGGCATGACCATCGGGCCCAACCGGACCGTGCTCGTCGCCTGCGCCATCGCGGCCATCACGATCCACGGATCGGCCACCTCGAGCCCGTGCCAGTTCGTGTGGTCCCACACGAACACGCCGTCCCAGCCGGCCTCCTCGGCCTCGGCGGCGAGACGGGTGAGGACGATCGGGTCGGCCAGCTCGTTGAACAGTGGCAACCACAGGGCGGAGCGCATCGGGTCACCAAACCAGCTGGTGAACCCCACTGCACGTCACTTCAGGGTTTCTTGTCGAGTACCACCGTGGCGTCGCGGCTCAGGCCGATCCGCGGTGCCAGCACACCGCAGCCCGCGGTGATCAGCGCGATCACGATCAACAGCACGGCCGCTGTCCACGACCGACCACCGCTGGCCGCCAGGAACGCGGTGGCCAGCAGCGGGACGAACCCGCTGATCACCGACGCGATGTTGGCCGACAGTGCGACGCCGCTGTAGCGCAGCTCGGCCGGGAACAGGTCGGTCAGCAGCCCGCCCGACACCGCGTACGGCACCGACAGCAGGGCCACCGCCACGGTGATGCCGAGGATCACCAGCACCGGCACGGTCGTGTCGATCAGCCAGAACGCCGGGAACGCGATCACCGCCGACGCGAGGCCGCCGATCAGCGTGATGCGCCCGGGCCCGTAGCGCTCGGAGAGCCGTCCACCTGCGATCAGCACCCCGATCTCGACGACCGCGGCGACCAGCGTGCCGATCAGCAGGACCGAGCGGTCGATGTGCAGGGTGCCGGTGCCGTAGCTGATCACGAACGTGGTGATCAGGTAGAACCCGCCCACACCGAGCAGGGTCGAGCCGGCGCCCACCATGAGCTGCGGGAACGCGCGCACCACGACGTCGCGCACGGGCGCCGACGCGAGCTCGTCCTCGCGCAGCAGCTGCTCGAACAGCGGCGACTCCTCCACCTTCAGCCGCAGGTACAGCGCGATGAGCAGCAGCGGGAACGCGGCGAGGAACGGCAGCCGCCAGCCCCACGAGTCGAAGCTCTCCGGCGGCAGCAGCGAGACCAGGACGAACGCACCAGAAGAGAGCAACGTGCCAATTGGTGAGCCGATCTGCGGCATCGCCGCGTACCGCCCGCGCCGCTCGATCGGCGCGTGCTCGACGGCGAGCGTGACGGCCCCGCCCCACTCGCCGCCGACCGCGACGCCCTGCAGGATGCGCAGCAGCGTCAGCAGGATCGGCGCGGCGACGCCGATGGAGAAGTAGTCGGGCAGCAGCCCGATGATCCCGGTGACGATCCCGATCATCGTGACGGTGATCAGCAGGCAGGCACGGCGGCCGATCCGGTCGCCGAGGTGGCCGAAGATCAGCGCACCGATCGGGCGCGCCACGAACCCGGCGGCGAACGACGCGAACGCGGCGACCGTCGCCACCGCGACGTCGCCGGTCACGAAGTACAGCCGGTTGAACACCAGCGAGGCCGCGGTGCCGTAGAGGAAGAAGTCGTACCACTCCAGCGCGGTGCCGACGAACGCCCCGAACGCGACGGTCCGCGCCTGCTTGTCGGAAACCGCGATGTTGGCGGATGGGGTGGTCATGACTCCTCCAGTCCGAACGTGGTGGCACCGTGGATGCAGCGCCCGCCGACGAACGTCGCGAGCACCTCGATCTCGCCGATCCGGTCGGCCGGCACGGTCGTGACGTCGTCGCCGAGCAGCACGAGATCGGCGAGCTTGCCCGGCGTGAGCGTGCCGCGCTCGTGCTCCTCGCCGGCGATCCATGCGGTGTCGACGGTGTAGGCGCGCAACGCCGTGAGCGCGTCGACCCGTTCGTCGGGGCCGATCACCCGCCCGCTCGCGGCGAGGCGCTGCACCATCGACTGCATGCCCAGCAGCGGCGCGCCCGATGCCACCGGACGATCGGAGCTGCCGGGCACCCGCAGGCCGGCGCGCAGGAAGCTCGCGTGCCGGTACAGCCCCTCGGCGCGGTCCGGGCCGAGCGCCGCAGCCATCGTGTCGCCGATCTCGGCCAGGAACCGCGCTTGCGGCACGGGCGTCACACCGAGGTCGGCCATCCGCTTGATCTGCTCCGCGGACGTCACGGCGGCGTGCTCGATGCGGTGCCGGACATCCGGTCGGGGGTGCCGGGCCTGGGCATGCGCGAACACGTCGAGCGCCAGGTCGACGGCGCGGTCGCCGATCGCGTGCGCGGCCACCTGCCAGCCGGCCGCGTGCGCCGACACGATCAGCTCGCGCATCGCGTCCGGATCGCTCTGGAAGTAGCCGTGGGAGTGCCGGTCGCAGAACGGTTCCAGCATCGCCGCGGTGCGGGCGACCAGCGAGCCGTCGAGGAAGATCTTGGTGGCCCCGATGCGGAGCGTCGCGTCGCCGAATCCGGTGCGCACGCCCAGGTCGAGGCCGACGCCGCCGGCGTCGGTCTCGTGTCCGGCGAGGGCGTGCAACGCGGCGGCCACGGGCATGAGCTGCACCCGTACCCGCAGGTCGCCGCGCTCGCGCGCCAGCTGGTAGGCGGCCAGCTCGCGTGGGGAGCGGCCGACCCAGCCGCCGCCGATCCCGCATTCCGTGACGTGTGTGAGCCCCTCGGCCGCGTACACCGCCGATGCCGCGCCGATCGCGTCGGCCAGCTCGTCGGTGGCGAAGGGGACGAGCAACGCGTTGGCCAGGCTCTGCGCCTGCTCCTCGAGGGTGCCGGTCGGGTCGCGGGCATCGTCGCGGACGACGACCCCGCCCTCCGGCACGACCGCCGACCCGTCGAGCACCCCGATCCGCTCCAACACCGGGCTGTTGACCGTCGAGACGTGCCCCGAGCGGTGCTTGAGCAGCACCGGCCGGCCGCCGGCGGCCCGGTCCAGCTCGCGCCGGTGCGGGTGGCCGCCGATCGCGGTGTCGTCGTAGCCGGCGCCGATCACGAACCCGTCGGACGGCAGCGTGGCGGCCCGCTCGGCGACGCGGTCGTAGAGCTGCTCCAGCGCGGTGAGCCCGCGCAGGTCGACCTCGGCGAGTGACTGCCCGAACCACGCCATGTGGTTGTGCGCGTCGCCGAAGCCGGGCACGAGCGCGGCGCCGTGCGCGTCGATCTCGACGTGGCCCCGCAGCCCGTCCTCGTCGAGCGCGACGATCCGGCCGTGGTGCACGGCGATGCTGCGCGCCGCCGGATACGCGTCGTCCAGCGTGCGGATCGCGGCGTTGCGGACGATCAGGTCGACCTTCATGTCATCCCAGGTGGTGGAGGCGGGTCAGCGGCAGGACGGGCGAGTGGTGCAGGGCGATCTCGCGGCCGTCGGCGCGCACCGGCACGGGCCCCGGCTCCACCTCGACAGTCGGTGTGGCGGTGTTGTGCAGCATGTCCGCGCAGGTCAGGCCGCGGCTGCCGGAGATCGGAGAGTAGGTGCGCCCGCTCGGGAGCGCGGCGCGCGCGTCCACGTCGTCGAGGCAGTGCTGGGAGACGAAGACGTGCGCGAGGCGTGCGGGCGCGGCGCCCTGCCCGCCGTAGAACGCGTGCATCCGCCGCGGCTGGGTGAGCCGCGTCGAGCCCGATCCGGAGCCGGCCGCGCCCCACGCGACGAACCCGGACTTGATCACCAGCTCCGGCTGGGCGCCGAACCAGGCCGGGTTCCACAGCACGATGTCGGCGAGGCGGCCCGGCGCGATCGTGCCGACGTGCGCCGCCAACCCGTGCGCGAGGGCAGGATTGATCGTCAGCTTGGCCAGGTAGCGCAGCACGCGGGCGTTGTTGGCGACGTCCGGGCCGGTCTCCCCGGCGAGGCCCGCCTGCACGTGGGCGAGCTGCCAGGTGCGCCGCGCGGTCTCGGCGACCCGGCCCATGCCCAGCGCATCGGAGTTGACGATGCTGATCGCGCCCTGGTCGTGCAGCCAGTTCTCGGCCGAGATCGCGTGCTCGCGGATCCGGCTGGCCGCGATCGCGACGTCGCTCGGCACGTGCGCGTGGCCACGGTGCACGGTCATCGTCATCGGGCCCAGCTCCGCGATCGTCGACGGCGTGAGCGGCAGCGTCGGCGTGGTGGAGCTGGTGAGCACGTTCGGCCGGGAGACGATCGACAGCAGGTCGGGATGCCCGCCGCCGCCCTCCACGTGGTACGCGTGCACGGTGCGGCCGCCGACGGCGGCGAGGGTGTCGCCGAGGTAGCCGGCCTCGTTCAGCGTGTCGGTGTGCAGCGCGACCGGCAGATCGGCCGCCTCCGCGACGCCCAGGCAGGTGTCGATCACCGGTGGGGTCGCGCCCCAGTCCTCGTGGATCTTGAAGCCGCCGCAGCCGGAGAGCACGGCCTGCTCCAGCAGGTCCGTCGAGGTTGACGAGCCGCGCGCCAGGAACGCGGCGTTGATCGGCACGCCCGACCAGCCGGCGATGAGCGTGTGCAGGTTGTTGCGCGGGTTCGCGCCGACGTCCCAGACCCCGCCGATGCCCATCCCGACGATCGTCGTGACCCCCGCCGACAACGCCGCCGGCACGAGATCGGCGTTGGACAGGTGCACGTGCGAGTCGACGATGCCCGGCGTCGCGATCAGGCCCTCGCCGGTGATCATCGCGGTGTGCGCGTCGACCTCGAGCTCGACGCCGTCCAGCACGTCCGGGTTGCCGGCCCGCCCGACCCCGACGATCCGCCCGTCCTTGATCCCGATGTTGGTCTTGCGCACCCCCAGCACCGGGTCGATCAGCACGACGCCCAGCACGATCATGTCCAGCGCCGACGCGCGATCGGCGAAGTTCGAGACGAGCGCGCCGTGGCGGGCGGTCTTGCCGCAGCCTCCCAGCAGCTCCTCGCCGGGCTCGGTGTCGTCGGCGTCGACCTCGATCCAGAGATCGGTGTCGGCGAGCCGGATCCGGTCGCCCGTGGTCGGGCCGTAGCGGCGGGCGTAGGTGGCGCGGTCGATCGTCACGACGGGCCCCCGATCCGCACCACATCGACCTCACGTTCCGCGCCGGCGTCGATCTTCAGTGCGGTGCCGGCCGGGACGTCGAGCCGGAACCGGCCCTGCGGTGCGCGTACCCGCAGCGCAGGATTCAACGCGTCGAGCGGCACGTGCGAGGAGACCCAGATCGCGATGTGGCCGGTGTTGTGCAGCGTCGCGACGGCCCGTTCCCGGCCCGGGGCGAGCGCGATCTCGCCGACACCGGCCCGTACGGCGCCGGGCCCGTCAGCGTCCGGCGGCCCGAACGGCGCGTCCACGTGCACGAGCACGCTGCCGTGCGGGAACAGCGCCTCCACCTGCAATGACGGCACGGCCGATGAGACACCATCGACGAGCTGCCCGGGCGCCACGACGGTCCGGGCGCGGGCGACGATCTCGGCGTAGGGCAGCCCGTCCCATGCCCATTCGCAGATCTCGTCGCAGACCAGTGCCACGGCCTCCGGCGCGCCGAGCAGCGCCCCGCGCGCGAGCCGCCGGCGCGCCAGCTGGGCACCGCTGTGCAGGAGCAACCGCTCCTGCTCGCGGGGCGTGAGATGCATCGGCACAGTGTCGGGGTCGATCACCTGCAGTGGAAGGTCGAATCACCACCGCTTCATGGCTCTATCGTGTGCATATGCCCAATCCGCGGTGGGCGACACTTGTCGGCGAGGTACGCGCCGACGCCGACGCGCTCGTGGTGGCCTTCGCCGAGCGGGTGCGGGTCATCCCGCCGTACGGGCGCGGGTTGGTGCCGGCCGAGCGGCTGGAGGCCGACGCTGCGGACTCCTTCGACTACCTGCTGCGCCGCATCGCCGGCCACGCCGTCCCGGCGAAGCTGACCGGGGTCGGCCGCTCGATCGGCCGGGATCGGGCGCGGCGCGGCGTGCCGCTCAACGATCTGCTGACGGCCGTGCGGATCGACTTCACCGTGCTCTGGGCGGCCCTACGGGAACACGCCGGTCCGGCCGACGAGGCGCTGTTGGTGAGCCGGGTCGAGATCGTCTGGAAGGCCGTCGAGGAGTACACGACGCAGATCCAGATGAGCTACCAGGAGGAGGCCGCGCTGCTCGCGCGCGAGCGCCTCGGTGAGCGGACGAGCCTGGTGGCGGCATTGCTGAGCACCGAGGACCCCGATCCCGACGACGCCGCGCGGGTCGCCGTCGCGCTCGGGGTCGACGTGGATGCCGACCTGCTCGTCGCCGCTGCCGAGGGAGCCGACGGGCGTCGCCTGCGGACGGCCGCCGATCGGCTGGGCGCCGGCGGGCGGATGGTGCACGTGCAGTCGGCGGGCCGGTTCAGCGTGCTCGTCGCGCGCTGGGACGGAGGGACCGGCGCACCAGTGCGGGCGGCACTGGCCGGCGTTCCGTGCGGGGTCGGGCCGATCGCGCACGGGATCGCGAACGTGCCGCGCAGTGCCCGGCTGGCCTCCGAGATCGTCGCCGCAGTGCCCGGGACGACCGGGCCCGCGGAGCTGGGCGATGCCTGGCTCCCGGTCGTGGCGGCCCGGCTCCCGAACGCCGGCGACCTGGTCGAGCCGGTGCTGAACGGCCTGGCGGAGGCGCCGGACCGGGAGCGGGACCGGTTGCTGGAGACGGTGCGCGCCTACGCGGCGTCCGGCTCGGTCGGGGAGGTGGCGGCGCGGATGTTCTGTCACCGCAACACCGTGCTGAACCGGCTCCGGCGCTTCGCGGAGCTCACCGGCCGCGATGTCACCGTGCCGGTCGACGCGGCGGTGGTGCTGCTGGCTCTGGAATGCGCAGGCGCACTGGCAAACTGGCGCGCGTGAACGGTCACGGTGACACGGTGGTGGTACTGGCGGCGGCTGGGGTCGGCCTGCTCCTGCATTCCGACGGCGGGTTGCCGGTGGTGCGGCACTGGGGTGCCGAGCTGCCGGAGATGACGGCCGCGGAGACAGCGGAGCTGGTCGGGGCGGGGACGCCGCTGCCGGCGTCGAGCACCCCGGACGTGCCGGTGCGGGTGGCGGTGCTGCCCGAGCTGTCGGCGGGATGGAGCGGGCGGCCGGGGCTGTCCGGATCGCGGGCGGGGCAGGCGTGGTCCACAGCATTCCGAGTGGAATCGGTGCTGCTCAACGGCCTGCCGGTCGCCGGATTCGCCTCCGCGGGCGCGGCCACCGTCGTCTACGACGCCGTCGAGCCCGATGCCGAGCTGCGGCTGCGGATGGAGATCGAGCTGCTGCCGTCCGGCCTGTTGCGGGCCCGCGCGACCGTCACGAACGAGGGCGCCGATCCGTACACGGTCGACGACCTGTGTGTGGCGCTGCCGGTGCCCGCGTCGGCGGACGAGCTGCTCGACTTCGGCGGGCGGCACAACCAGGAGCGGGTGCCGCAGCGCAGCAGCTTCCGCACGGGCCTGCACCTGCGGGAGAACCGCCGCGGCCGCACCGGCCCCGACACCGCCTACGTGCTGCACGCCGGGGCGGCCGGCTTCGGGTTCGCCCGCGGCGAGGTGCACGCCGTGCACACCGCATGGAGCGGCAACCACCTCCACTACGCGGAACGGGCTGCGACGGGCCCGAGCCTGCTCGGCGGCGGCGAGCTGCTGCTGCCCGGCGAGATCCGGCTCGCCACCGGGCAGAGCTACACCAGCCCGTGGCTCTACGGCGCGTACGGCGACGGGCTCGACGCGATCGCCGGCCGGTTCCACCGCTTCCAGCGGGCGCGGACGCGGCCCGTCGACACGAGCCGGCCCGTCACGCTCAACGTGTGGGAGGCCGTCTACTTCGACCACGACCTGCCGCGGTTGCTCGATCTCGCCGACCGAGCCGCCGCCCTCGGGGTGGAGCGGTTCGTGCTCGACGACGGCTGGTTCGGCAGCCGCCGCAACGACCGCTCCGGCCTGGGCGACTGGGTCGTGTCGAAGGACGTGTGGCCGGACGGGCTGGGCCCGCTGATCGACCGCGTGCGCAGCCACGGCATGGAGTTCGGGCTGTGGTTCGAGCCGGAGATGGTCAACGTCGACTCCGACGTCGCCCGCGCCCACCCCGAATGGATCATGGCCGCGCGGCCCGAACTGCCCGTCCCGGCGCGGCACCAGCAGGTGCTCAACATCGGCATCCCGGAGGCGTACGCGCACGTCCGCGACCAGATGCTGGCCGTGCTCGATGAATACGACATCGGCTACATCAAGTGGGATCACAACCGCGACCTCGTCGAGGCCGGGCATCGCACCGACGGCGGTCGTCCCGCTGTGCATGCCCAGACCCAGGCCTACTACCGGCTGGTCGACGAGCTGCGCGCCGCGCATCCGACGCTGGAGATCGAGTCGTGCTCGTCGGGCGGGTTGCGGGTCGACCTGGAGGTGCTCGCGCGCACCGACCGCATCTGGGTCAGCGACAACATCGATCCGCACGATCGGCAGCGGATGCTGCGCTGGACCGCGCAGCTGGTGCCGCCGGAATACCTGGGCTCGCACATCGCGTCCGGCCGCTCGCACACCACCGGCCGGGTGCACGATCTCGGGTTCCGCGCCGCCACCGCCGTCTTCGGGCACCTGGGCATCGAGTGGGACCTGGCGAAGGCCACCGAGGCCGAGTCGGCCGAGCTGGCGGCCTGGATCGGCTGGTACCGCGAGCACCGTGACCTGCTGCTGGGCGGCACCCTCGTGCGCATGGACGGCTACCCGGGCGTCGCCGTGCACGGCGTGGTGGCCCCCGACCGGTCGCGGGCGATCTTCGCGTTCGCCCCGGCCGACAGCCTCTACCCCGATCCCGTCCCGGCGCTGAAGCTGCGCGGCCTCGATCCCGAGCGGCGCTACCGGGTGCGGCCGGTGCTCGTCGCCGGGTCGCCGTCGGGCCTGCGGCCGCCGCCGTGGTGGGGCGAGCCGGACGCGGCCGCGCCTCCACCTCCGTCCGACCACCCGTTCCGGCACGGCGTCGCCACCGCCGCGCAGTTCCCGGGAGCGGTGTTCACCGGTGCCGCGCTGGAGCACGTCGGCGTCACGGCGCCGATCGTCCACCCCGACCAGGCGGTGCTGCTGCAGCTGACCGCGGATTAGGGTCTTCGTGTCCTGAGTCGGAAATTCGGGGCCAGTATCGGTGGATCCAGGCGTTCGCCGGCAAGGCGCCGGTCCGAGGCTCGTACCGGGTGTACTCGACCGGACCGGCAACGCCGCCGGCGGGCGGCTGGGCCGCCGAGACTGGTGGCGAATTTCCGACTCGGGGCACTAGATCGTCAGGCGAGGCCGAGGGCTGCGCCGCTGACCGGGTCCGCCCACAGGGAGGCCGGGTCGACGTACGGTCGCAGGAGCGCCAGCAGGGCCGCATCGCCGTGGCCGGCCAGCGCGTGGGCCGTGATCCGGTATGCCACCCCGGCCAGGAAATCCGCCACCTGCACCCGCGCGTCCGACCGCGACGGCACGAGCGTGAGCCCGGCCAACGCCGGGAACGCGGCGCGCAGTGCGGCGATCCGCTCGTCGGAGAGCGTGGTCTGGCGGTCGTGCACCAGCTCGACGGGGCCGTCGGTGCTCCACAGGGCCACGGTGGCACCGATCGCGGGCGGCAACGGATCCAGCGTCGGGAACGGGGGCGGCACCGCCAGCTCGTCGGCCCGCCGCTGCGCGACCGCGTCCGCGATCCCCGGCGCCGCCACGCGCAACACCTCGGTCGTCACGGCCAGCTCGGTGGGGGTGCGCGCCCGCAGCACCGGCTCGGCGGCGACGAGCACCGCGGCCGGGAGGGGCTCGTCCGGCACGATCTTGGCGAGCGTCTCGGCCAGCAGGAACGTCTTGTCGACGAGGTGGACGCTCGCGTGCCCCGCCATCCGCTCCAACGTCCACTCCAGCGCGCCGCGGTGCTTGGTGCGCAGCAGGTGGTTGGCCTTGTACTCCTGGGCGGGGGAGCGGATCCGGGCACGCAGCTGCGCGACGACCTCGTCGGCCGCCGCGACGTCGAGATCGGTGCCGGCGTGCGCGAAGACCGCGGTGACCCCGCCGAAGAGGTGCTCGCCCTCGTAGCCGGACTCGTCGCAGGCGATCACGCGGGGCACGTCCGCAACGTACCCGGGTGTGGCCGTCCGACCTGCGGGGAACGCCGCCGGCATGCGTGTTCTCGTCACCGGCGCCTCCGGGTTCGTCGGCAGCCGGCTCTGCCCTGCCCTGATCGACGCCGGACACGAGGTCCGGGCCATGACGCGGCGGCCGGAGTCGTACGCCGGTGCCGGCGATCCGGTCGCCGGCGACGTGCACGATCCCGGCTCGCTCGCCAGGGCGCTCGACGGCTGCGCGGCCGCGTACTACCTCGTGCATTCCCTCGACGACACCTCCTTCGCCGAGCGGGACGCCGAGGCCGCACGGAACTTCGCCAAGGCCGCCGCCGACGCCGGCCTGCGCCGCATCGTCTACCTGGGCGGGCTCGGCGACGACGGCGACGATCTCTCCGAGCACCTGCGCAGCCGGCGTGACGTGGAGCGACTCCTGGGGGAGTCCATCGTCCCGGTCACCGCGCTGCGGGCCGGCATCGTCGTCGGCCACGGCGGCATCTCCTGGGAGATGACCCGCCAGCTCGTCGAGCGCTTGCCGCTGATGGTCACGCCGCGCTGGGTCGACACGCGAACGCAGCCGATCGCCGTCGCCGATGCCGTGCGGTACCTCGTCGGCGTGCTGGAGCCGGAGGAGGCGGCCGGCCGCTCGTACGACATCGGCGGCCCCGAGGTGCTGAGCTACGGCGACATGATGCGCCGGGTCGCGAGCATCGAGGGCCGCCGGTTGGGGGTGGTGCGGGTGCCGCTCCTGTCGCCAGGGCTGTCGTCGCGCTGGCTGTCGCTCGTGACCGATGTCGACAGCGCAACCGGGCGGTCGCTCGTCGAGTCGATGACCAACGAGGTGGTGGTGCGCGACGACGCCATCCGCGATCTCGTACCGTTCGAGCCCATGGACTACGACCAGGCGGTACTCGCCGCGCTCGGGGAACGGGCACGGGCCGCGCGCGAGACGGCCGGATGACGGCGCCCGAGACCGGTGCCGTGCTCGCACGGCGCCGGCGCACCGTCGCGGCGACGGGCCTCGTGGGGGCGGCGTTCCTCGGCGCGGGGTTGACCGCCCCGGCCGGATCAGGCCGCTTCTACGGGCTCACCGCAGCCACGGCCGCGACGTACGTGGCGGGATCGCTGGCCTCCGGCCCGGTCCGCCGCGGCAGCCGCAAGGTGCTGGCCCCGGCGGCGCTCGGTGCCGGCGCCTTCGGCGTCTTCTACACCGGCGGGCTGGTGGCCAGGCGGATCCCGTTCGCCCGCCGGGCGATCTCCCGGATCCTCGGGTACGCGTCGCAGGGCATCGATCCGCTGGTGGTGGGCGTCGCCTTCGCCAACGGCGTGGCAGAGGAGATGTACTTCCGCGGCGCGGTGTACGACGCGGCGGGTGGGAAGCGCCCGCTGGTCGCCTCCACCGCCGCCTACGTGGTCGCCACCACGGCCACCCGCAACCCGGCGCTGGTGTTCGCCTCGGTGCTGATGGGCTCGCTGTTCGCCGTGCAGCGGCAGGCGACCGGCGGGGTCCAGGCGCCGGCCATCACGCACCTGGTGTGGACGGTGCTGATGATGCGGTTCCTGCCCCCGCTGTTCGCCGAGGAGCCGATCAGGCCGGTGCCAGCTCTCGACCGGTCTCCAGCAAGGACTTGAGGCTCGACAGCAGTTGGGGCCAGCCCTGGCTGCAGGCGTCGCGCACGATGCTCTCGGCCGGGAAGCCGGAGTGGGTGACGGTCAGCTTGACCGAGCCGTCGGCGTCCTCGATGTCGAAGGTGACGGTCGAGCGGGGCTCCTCGGCGGCGCGGGCGGCGAAGTCCTCGCCCATCCCCGTGGCGACGCCCCACTCCGGCGTGAACGTGTGCCAGGTGTACGCCAGGCGGCGCGGCGGCTCGTAGGCCACCACCTGCTGGTCGGGGTGGGTGATGCGGCCGCTGCCCTCGGTCCAGGCCACCGGCGCGCCGACCGTCCATTCCGACTCCAGCGCCACACCCCAGTAGCGACGGGTGAACTCGGGCTCCACCAGCGCCTTGAACAGCTTCTCCGGCGTGGTGGCGATGTAGCTGACGTACACGAAGTCCGTGCTGGTCACGGGTTCCTCCAAGGCAGTGGTGAGGTCGGCGAGGGCTTGTGCGCGGGCCCGGTCGTAGCGGCTGATCCAGCGATCGGCGACGGCGTTGATCGGGGCGGCGTTGAGGAAGTGCAACTTCTCCCGGCCGCGCCGCGACGTGACGACGAGCTGCGCTGCTTCGAGCAGGGCCAGGTGCTTGCTCACCGACTGGCGGGTCATGTCGAGCTCGCCGCACAGTTCGCCGAGCGTCTGGCCGTTGCGGGCGTTGAGGCTGTCGAGCAGGCGGCGCCGGCCCGGATCGGCCAGCGCCCGGAACACGTCGTCCATCTCGACCTCCATATGCAGCCAGGCGGCTGCGTATCGACAATAGGCAGCCGATCGGCTGCATGTCAACTCGCTTGACGACGTCGATGCCCGGCGGTCGACTGCGGGCATGCTCTCCGGTGCAGACATCGACCCGTCCAACCTCGAGTCCGCGAAGGGATGGGACGGCCCGTCCGGCGACGCCTGGGTGACGCACGCCGAGCAGCACGACCGGGCCGTCGAGCGCTACCTCGAACCGCTCCTCGCGACCGCTGACCTGCGGGCCGACCACCGCGTGCTCGACGTGGGCTGCGGCAACGGGCGGACCAGCATCGAGGCGGCCCGCCGCGCGCAGGCCGTCATCGGGTGCGACCTGTCGACCGGCATGCTCGATGTGGCCCGGCAGCGGGCCGCGGCGGCCGGCGTCACGAACGTCGAGTTCGTCCGCGCCGACGTGCAGATCGCCGACCTCGGCAGCTTCGATCGCGTGATCAGCCGCAACGGGGTGATGTTCTTCGGCGACCCGGCCGCCGCGTTCGCCAACCTCGCGCGGATGCTGCGGCCCGGCGGGCGGCTCGTCGTGCAGGTCTGGCAGGCCTACGAGGAGCAGGAGTGGCTACGGACGTTCCGGGAGGTCGCGGGGCCGGTTCCGCCGCTGCCCACGGAGGGCCCGACGCCGGTCTCCCTGGCCGATCCGGCCAAGATCGAGCGGCTGCTGACGGCCGCAGGATTCGGCTCCCCGCGGATCGACGGGCTTGCCGAGCCGATGCTCCTCGGCACCATCGCGCAGGCCGAGGACATGGCCCTCTCGATCGTCGGCGGCACGCTCGCGGAGTTGGACCCCGACCGCCGAGCCGCCGCCGTGGACGCGTTGCGCACCACGCTGGCCGAGCACGACGGACCCGACGGCGTCACCTTCGGCTCGGCCGCCTGGATCGTGACGGCGGAACTCGCCGGATAGCGACCCGCCCGAGCGTCACCCCGACCGGCTGGGCACCGGTGGTGCCGGGAGCGGGCTGACCGCCTGCTCCAGCGCGTCGGCGAGGTCGAGCAGGCGGTCCTCACGGTCGATCGGGGCGATGAGCTGCGCCCCGACCGGCAGCCCGGCCGCCGTCTGCCCCGCGGGTGCGGAGATCGCGGGCAGGTGCAGCGCGGTGGCCAGCGCGATCCGGTCGAACTGGTGCGCGTAGGGCAGTGCTGCGCCGTCGACGTCGATGCTGCGCGTGGGCAGCGAGCCGGTGTGGTCGTGCGGGATCGCGGGCACCGCCGTGACGGGGGCGAGCACTGCGTCGTAGCGCTCGAACCAGGCCCCGACCGCCCGTTGCATGCGGGCCCGCCGCCCGCGCGCCGCCATGATCGACTCTTCGTCGGCCGTGAAGAACACGGTGGCCGCGTCCGAGCGGTAGCGCGAGGCGCCGGCGGCCACGGCAGCCAGCGCGGCGGGCCGGGCGGCGTGCAGCCGCTCGAGCAACCTCGGCGGGAAGCCGGCCGCGGTGATCGACAGGAGCATGGCGAGGTAGGTGTCCATCAGCTCGTCGACGTCGACGGGCGGCGCGGCGACCTCGACCGTGACTCCCTGCCCGCGCAACGCGTCCGCCGCGCCTTCGAGGATCGTGCGCACCTCCGCGGCCAGCGGCAGCACCGGCTCGTCGAGCCACAGCGCCACCCGCAGCCCGGACGCCGGCGTGGGCGCGGTGGTGCGGCCGGACAGCACCTCCCACAGCAGCCGCAGGTCACCCGCGTTGCGCGCCATCGGCCCGCCCACGCCGAGGTCGTCGTCCGCGGAGTACGGGGTGTCGGGCATGGGTGGGACGTGTCCGCGCAGCGACAGCCGACCCCAGGTCGGCTTCAGCGCGAGCACCCCGCAGTGGCTGGCCGGTATCCGCAGGGACCCGCCGATGTCGGACCCGATCTCCAGGCTGGTGACGCCGGTGGCGAGTGTGACCGCCGCGCCGCCCGACGAGCCGCCGCTGGTGCGGTCGTGATCGTAGGGGTTGAGCGTGGTGCCGTAGACGTCGTTGAAGCTCTGCACGTCACCGCACATGAACGGCGTGTTGGTCTTGGCCCACGGCACGGCGCCGGCCGACCGCAGGGTCGTGACGAGCTCGGCGTCGGGTGTCGCGGGATCGCGGCCGACGAGCTCCGGATTGCCGGCGACCGCGGGCAGCCCGACGACGTCGAAGGCGTCCTTGATCGTGAGCGGCAGGCCGGCGAGCGGGCCGAGCTCGGCACCGGCGGCGCGCGCCTCGTCGATCGCGGCGGCGGCCTCGCGGGCCCGGTCGAGATCGGTGGCGACCACAGCGCCGAGTGCCGCCGTGGCCTCCGCCCGTGCGGCGGCCGCGTCGAGCAGCTCGCGCGCGGAGACCCGGCGTGCGGACAGATCGGCGAGCAGCTCGCGCGCGGTCGGCTCGGTCATGATCGCCAGCCTCGTCCGCGCCGGCGGGACCTGTCCAGCCTGCCTCCGGGCGGTTCTGTGATCGGTCTCGCGCCGGGCCGTCGACCGCGTGCGTCGGGGAGCCGCAGGCGCGTGGTGACCCCGCGCTGACCAGTGTCGGAACGCCGGTAACCATTCCTGGGGAATGCTAAACCTGCACGTGGTGGCGATCACAATAAATTCATCATGACGTCGGGGAATGCATGATCGCTGGGGCGAATGCGACGCAATCTTGTTACGTTGTCTCCTCGTGACGACAGCGGAGAAGTTGGCCATCGCGATCGACCATCCCGGCATCGCCGACGGCGTCGAGTTGCACCGGATCGCCGCCGAGTCCCAGGTGCTCGATGTCAACACCCGCTACGCCTACCTGCTGTGGTGCCGCGACTTCGCCGACACCTCGGTGGTCGCGCGCCGCGGGGACAACGTTGTCGGGTTCGTGACGGGCTACCGCCGGCCGGAGCGCCCCGAGGTGCTGTTCGTCTGGCAGGTCGCGGTCGACGCGGCCGCTCGCGGCGGCGGGGTGGCCGGTCGGATGCTCGATGAGCTGATCGCGCGCGTCCCCGGCGCCACGGCGATGGAGACGACGGTCACCGACGACAACGCAGCATCCCGGGCGCTGTTCGCCGCTTTCGCGGCGCGCCACGGGGCCGAGGTCGAGCGCACGGAGCTGTTCGGCAGCGAAGCGCTCGGCAGCCAGCACGAGCCGGAGATCCTCCACCGGATCTCCCCGATCGACCGAGGAATGGTGCAGAAATGACCGTGTTCGAGGACGTCGAATCCCAGGTCCGCAGTTACTGCCGGTCCTGGCCGGTGGTCTTCGACACCGCCAAGGGTTCGCGGATCACCGATGTCGACGGGAAGTCCTATCTGGACTTCTTCGCCGGCGCGGGGGCGCTCAACTACGGGCACAACCCGCCGGCGTTGAAGAAGCCGTTGATCGAGTACCTGACTCGCGACGGCATCACGCACGGCCTGGACATGTACACCACGGCCAAGGGCGAGTTCCTGAGCACGTTCCAGGAGGTCGTGCTGGCCCCTCGCGGGCTCGACTACAAGGTGCAGTTCCCCGGTCCGACGGGTGCCAACACGGTGGAGTCGGCGCTCAAGCTCGCCCGCAAGATCACCGGCCGTGAGTCGATCATCAACTTCACCAACGCGTTCCACGGCATGACGCTGGGCGCGCTCTCGGTGACCGGCAACTCGATGAAGCGCGGCGGCGCCGGCATCCCGCTGGTGCACGCCACCCCGATGCCGTTCGACAACTACTTCGACGGCACCGTGCCGGACTTCCTGTGGCTGGACAAGCTTCTCCAGGACTCCGGCAGCGGCCTCAACGAGCCCGCCGCCGTGATCGTCGAGACCGTGCAGGGCGAGGGCGGCCTCAACCCGGCCCGCATCGAGTGGCTGCAGGGTCTCGACGCGCTGTGCAAGCGCCACGACATCCTGCTGATCTGCGACGACGTGCAGATGGGCGTCGGGCGCACCGGCCCGTTCTTCTCCTTCGAGATCGCGGGCATCCAGCCCGACATCGTCTGCCTCTCGAAGTCGATCTCCGGCTACGGGCTGCCGATGGCGCTCACCCTGATCAAGCCCGAGTACGACCAGTGGGGCCCCGGCGAGCACAACGGCACGTTCCGCGGCAACAACCCCGCCTTCGTGACGGCCACCGCCGCCCTGAACACGTACTGGCGCGACGACGAGCTGGAGCGCAGCACCATCGCCAAGGGCGAGAAGGCCCACGCCGCACTGGCCGAGCTGGCCGAGGCGTCGCAGACCGTCGAGCTCACCCCGAAGGGCCGCGGCCTGGCCCGCGGGTTGTCGTTCCCGCAGCCCGAGCTGGCCGCCAAGGTGTGTGCCGCCGCGTTCGAACGGGGACTCCTGATGGAGACCGCAGGCCCGGACGACGAGGTGATGAAGATGCTGCCGGCATTGACGATCACCGACGCCGAGCTCGACGAGGGCCTCGCCATCGTGGGCGAGTCGCTCCGCGCCGTCACGGAGGGGGTGCGCTCGTGATCGTCCGCACTCTCGAGGAGATCACCGACACCGAGCGCGACGTCAAGACCGAGCACTGGCGCAGCAAGCGGATCGTGCTCGCCGGCGACGGCGTCGGCTTCTCGGTGCACGAGACCGTGCTCGACGCCGGCTCGGTCAACGACTTCTGGTACGCCAACCACATCGAGGCCGTCTTCATCACCGAGGGAGACGGCGAGCTGTACGACAAGGACAACGACCGGACCTACCGGCTCGGCCCCGGCTCGATCTACGTTCTGAACGGCAACGAGCGCCACCAGCTGCGTCCGCGCACGCGGATGACGACCGTGTGCGTGTTCAACCCGCCGGTCACCGGACGTGAGGTGCACGACGAGAACGGGGTCTATCCCCTGATCACGGAGGAGAAGGAGGCATCGTGACGGTGCTCGACGCGCCCACCGCAGACCGCTACCCGACCCGGGTGGCCGATCGGCCCACGCTGCTCGACCGGGCCGAACCCACGGTGTGGAGCTCCTCGACGCCGGGCCTCGTCACCCCCGACGATCTCGTGGCGCACGATCGCGACGGCTTCCACCAGGTCCCGGCCCTGCTCACGCCGGACGAGGTGGGGCAGTACCGGGCCGAGCTGGACCGGCTCGCCACCGACGAGACGATCAAGGCCGACGAGCGCACGATCGTCGAGAAGACCTCGCAGCAGGTCCGCTCGATCTTCGAGGTGCATCGCATCAGCGAGCTGATCGCCCGGCTCGTCGCGGACGAGCGGGTCGGCGGCCGCGCGCGCCAGATCCTCGGCTCCGACGTCTACGTGCACCAGAGCCGCATCAACTACAAGCCGGGCTTCGGGGGCGGCGGGTTCTACTGGCACTCCGACTTCGAGACCTGGCACGCCGAGGACGGCATGCCCGTCCCGCGCGCGGTGAGCTGCTCGATCGCGCTCACCGACAACCACCCGCACAACGGCCCGTTGATGATCATGTCGGGCTCGCACCGGACGTTCGTCGCCTGCGTCGGCGAGACCCCCGCCGACCACTACCGCGAGTCGCTGCGGGAGCAGGAGATCGGCACGCCCGACCCGGAGAGCCTCACCACGCTGGCCGACCGCCACGGCATCGCCACGCTCACCGGCCCGGCCGGCTCGGCGACGTTCTTCGACTCCAACTGCATGCACGGCTCGCCGAACAACATCTCGCCGTACCCGCGCTCGAACATCTTCCTGGTGTTCAACAGCGTGGAGAACGCGCTGGTGGAGCCGTTCGCCGCGCCTGGACGCCGCCCGGAGTACATCGCCGCGCGGACGTTCGACCCGGTCTGACCGGACCGGCACCCCCGGCGGCCCTTCGGCGCAACGTCGCGCTGAGGGGCCGTTTCGTGCGGTCGATCATCTCTTCGCCGCGAGCAGCACGGTCCGCACCTTGCCCATCGCGGCATCGAACCGCGATTCCGCGAAGTACAGCGGGCCGATGACCACCGAGACCTCGCAGCGGTCGCCGCTGGAGGCGACGATCTCGAAGGAGCGCATCGGCAGCTTCCGCAGCGGTGCGGGCTGGATGTCGAGGAACGCCTCGGCCAGCTCCATCGACTCCGCGGTTCGCGGGTTCGTGAGCACGGCGACCACGTCGTCGTAGTAGTACTCGTGCGTCTGCTCCCTGCCGACCCGGCCGGTGATCGTGTCCAGTACGCCCTCGAAGACGCAGAACAGCCGCTCGGTCGGGCAGATCACCATCACGTCGTAGGCGGTGAAGCGCCATCGCCCGTCGAACCCCCGCCGGCCCCGCGCGCCCTTGGCCGGACCGATGATCGTCAGTGGACGGTCCGCCAACTTGGCGAACGTGTCGATGCCGACCTCGCCGCCGCGCAGGTTGAGCTGGTCCGGCGACAGCCCGAAGCGGGCCATCGCGTGATCGGCCGCGCGGTTGCGGTCGTCGTCCAGGCCGTCGGCCATCACGGTGGGCAGGGGTGTCGGCTCCGCCCACGCGTACCGACGGTGGTACTCCCGACGCGTCGTCATGCCCTGCAGGGCGGTCGCGGCGGCGGCGATGCCGAAGACCCCTGCGACGATCGGCTCTCCGGTGAGGAAGCACGCCACACCGGCGACGAGCGCCACCGCGGCGACCCGGAGCATCCACCTCGCCCTCGCCAGGTCCGCCGGGTCCGGGCCCTGTCGGAACCAGCGGCGGACCTGCTCCTTGCGCAGCGCGCTGCCGGGCGGTCCCAGCGGGGTGGCCTCGGTGAAGGCCGGGATGTCGTACGGCATCGGGATTCGTCCCCTCGTCGCGGTGCACGTGTGGCGAGGGGCTCGCTCGGGTGGGAGGCGGCGTTGCGTCGGGACGCCCGTTCCCACCCGCGCGGCCGACGGACACGCCCCGGCTGGCGCAGGCGCAGGTGGCGATCGAGTTGCGGACCAGCGCCGAACTGTGGGGTTAGCGATGAACGGTCGAAATTCGCCGCCGAACGGGCATCATGCTGCGTTCAGCGGTAACTCTCTGCCGGATGGCGAGGAACTAGCCCAGGCCGTGATCCGGTCAGTGCGGGATCGCGTCCAACGGCAGGAGCTCCGGCCGCTTGGGCGTGAACCCGTCGCCGGTGCTGTGGCCCTGCAGGCGTCGCTTCACGAACGGCAGGACCCACTCGCGCACCCAGCGCAGGTCCTCCTGCTGACGCTCCAGCCACGGGACGGGCGCGGCCGCCGGCAGCGGTGTGCGCCAGTCCTCGGTGATCGGCTCGCCGACGGTCTCCAGCATGCGCAGGGCCACCCGGCGGTGGCCGTCGGCGCGCAGGTGCAGCCGGTCGGGGCCCCAGGTGCGCGGATCGCCCAGCGGCGCCATGCCCCACAGGTCGACGACGATGACGCCATGCCGCTCGGCGCTCGCTCGGATCAGCTCGTTGAAGCAGGCGATCCGGCCACGCAGCCTGCGGATCAGCGGGTGCATGCGGCCCAGGTCGAAGCCGGTGAAGGTCACCACTGTGGCGCCGGTGGCGACGACCCGCTCCAGTGCCGCGTCGAAGCGGCGGGCCAGGTCGTCGGGATCGCACGAGAGCCGGATGACGTCGTTGCCGCCTGCGCAGAACGTGATCAGCTCGGGCCGCAGCTGCTCGGCGACGTGCAGCTGGTCCTCGACGATCTGGTCGAGCAGCTTGCCGCGGACGGCGAGGTTCGCGTAGCGGAAGTCCGGCACGTCCATGGCGAGCTGCTCAGCTACGCGATCGGCCCAGCCCCGCGGGGAGCCATCCGGCCGGAAGTCGTCGAGACCCTCTGTGAAGCTGTCGCCGAGCGCGACGAAACTGGACCACCTACCCACCGCGCGCACCCTCCCGTTCACCTGCTGCACACCGCACGTCCCCCTGGTGATCCCACCAATATCACCCAAGGGACGTGATTCGCGCCAGTGGCAGTGCCCACTCGGGCGGCGCATAGGGCACCCTTGCCTCATGGCGGAGACCCGTTCGGCAGAGCCGGACTCGCTGCGGGCGATCCTCGGTGGCCGCGGCGGTGCCATCGACGCGACGCTCCCCGTCGCCGCGTTCGTGCTCGGTCTGGTGATCGCTCAGGTCATGGCGCTGCCGGCTCCGCAGCCGGTGTACTGGGCGGGCGGGTTCGCGGTGGTCGTGGCCGCGGTCGTGGCAGGGGTGCGGCTGGCGCAGGGCCGCAGACCGCGCTCCGTGGTGCTGGGGCTGCTGGGCGTGGTGGTGGCCGCCGCCATCGCCTTCTACACCGGACGGGCGATCGACTTCTTCCTGCCGCAGATCATCCTCAACGCGGGCAGCGCGCTGGCCTGGGCCGTGTCGATCGTGATCCGGTGGCCGTTGCTCGGGGTGATCGTGGGCGGGCTGCTCGGCCAGCGCACCCGGTGGCGCAAGGACCCGCACCTGCTCGCGGGCTACCAGCGGGCGAGCTGGGCATGGGTCGGGCAGTACCTCGTGCGGCTCGCCGTCTTCATCCCGCTCTACCTGGCCGACGCGCAGGTCGCGCTCGGCATCACCCGGCTCGCGCTGACCTGGCCGCTCGTCGCCGTCTGCGTCGCCGTGTCGTGGCCGTTGCTGCGCTCGGCGCTGCCGGAGGGTCACCCCGGCATCCGGCACCCGGTCGTGCCGGGCTAGGTTCGGGGATTCAGGGTGAGTGTGCTCACCATCGGTGATCGTTCTGCAACGATCAAGGGTTGCGGTGCGCTGAACATGGTGAGAGCCAACCCCGCGATCGATTCTGTCGGGACCGAGCACCAGGAGCCATGGGACACCCCACCACCGTCATGCCGCCACACAACCCCCGCACCCAGAACCCGCCGCAGCCGCCGCCGGCCGATCCGGCCACTCCGGCGCCGGTCGCCCCTGCGCCCGATCTGACGATCAGCAAGATCTTCGCGGTCGCCGGGGCCGGCGCCACCAGCGCGGTGCTCGGCTCGCTCTTCGGAGTGGCAGGCACCGTCCTCGGCGCCGCGATCGGTGCGGTGCTGAGCACCGTCGCCACCACGCTCTACCAGCGCTCCCTCGATCGCGCCCGCAGCGCCGTCACCGCCCGGCTGCGGCCACAGCAGCCCACGAGCACCGACGAGCTCGACACGGTCGTCATGGCGCCGCCGGTGCGGCCCGGCGAGCAGGCCACCGAGCTGATCGCCCCCGCCGACCTGCGCGGACGCTCGCGGCGCCGCATCGTCGGCTACGTGCTCGCCACCGTGATCGGCTTCGGCATCGCGCTGGGCCTGGTCACCGGCATCGAGGCCCTCAAGGGCTCCACGCTGCTGCGGGGCGAGTCCGGCACCTCCGTCGGGCGGGTGCTGCAGGGCGGCCCGCAGGAGTCGACCACTCCGACCCCGGACCCGTCCGACTCGGACGACGACTCGGGCAAGACGCAGTACGACCACAACTCCGAGAACGACACGGAAGACCCCACCACCACACCCTCCGGCCGGCCCACCTCGGGCACGCCGACGCCCAGCACCACGCCGTCGACCGAACCGACCGGTGGCCTCGGTGGCCTGCTGGGCGGGGGCTCGAGCGGTGGCGCCAACGGGTCCGGCGGATCGGAGCAGGGCGGCAACGGGTAGGAACGCGCCATGCGCGTTCTCCTGACCGGCGCCGCCGGGTTCATCGGCTCCCACGTCTCCGAACAGCTGCGGGCCGCTGGGCACGAGGTCGTCGGGCTCGACCTCCTGCTGCCCCAGGCGCACGGCGCCGGGGCGGTCGCGCCGCCCGGTGTGGTCGTCGGTGACGTGCGGGACGCCGATCTCGTCGGCACCCTGCTGGACGGCGTCGACGCCGTCTGTCACCAGGCCGCGATGGTCGGCCACGGCGTCTCGCCCGCCGACGCGCCCGACTACGCGGCGCACAACGTCGTCGGCACCGCGGTGCTGCTCGCGGCGATGCACGCCGCCGGGGTGCAGCGGCTGGTGCTGGCCGGGTCGATGGTCGTCTACGGCGAAGGTCGGTACGCCTGCACCGAGCACGGCGTGGTGCGGCCCGGCCCGCGTGCCGTCGCCGATCTCGACGCCGGCCGCTACGAGCCGCGCTGCCCGGCCTGCGGACGGGACCTCGTGCCGGGCCTGGTCGGCGAGGACGCGCCGATGGACCCGCGCAGCACGTACGCCGTCACCAAGCTGACCCAGGAGCAGCTCGCCGCGACCTGGGTCCGCCAGACCGGCGGCAGCGTGTGGTCGCTGCGCTACCACAACGTCTACGGCCCGCGGATGCCTCGCGACACCCCGTACGCGGGGGTCGCGTCGATCTTCCGGTCGGCGCTGGAGCGTGGCGAGGCGCCACGGGTGATGGAGGACGGCGCGCAGCGGCGCGACTTCGTGCACGTGAGCGACGTGGCAGCCGCGAACGTCCTGGCGCTGGACACGCCGTCGGCCGGGTTCGCCGCCGCGAACGTGTGCTCCGGCGAGCCGCACACCGTGGGCGACCTGGCCGCCACCCTCGCCGAAGCCATGGGAGGGCCCGAGCCCGAGATTGTCGGCGGGGCCCGGTCCGGCGACGTGCGGCACGTCGTGGCCGATCCGGCGCTCGCGCGGAAGGCCTTGGGCTTCACGGCCGAGGTCGGCTTCGCCGAAGGTGTGGCGCAGTTCGCGACGGATCCGCTGCGGTAGGGGCGTTGATCACGGGCACATGGTGGTTGTTCGATCTTGGTCGACCACCATTTGCCCGTGATCAACGAACTGCCGTCATCGAACGGTAAGGCCGTTCGGGCGAACGGGCTGCCCGATCTGTACGACGATCACGAACGTGCCCGAGATCGTTCTCCCCTGTCTCGACGAGGCCGAGGCGCTGCCCGCGGTGCTGGCCGAACTGCCCGCCGGATGGCCGGTGATCGTCGTCGACAACGGCTCCATCGACGCCACCGCCGCGGTCGCCGTCGCGTACGGCGCGCGGGTCGTGCACGAGCCCCGGCGGGGATACGGCGCGGCCGTGCACGCGGGGCTGCTCGCTGCGCGCGGTGAGCTCGTGGCCGTCCTCGACGGGGACGGATCGCTCGATCCGGCGGTGCTCGAACCGCTGGTCACCGCCGTGCTGGACGGAGCGGATCTCGCCGTCGGGCATCGCGTGCCGCAGCGCCGCGGGGTGTGGCCGTGGCACGCCCGGCTGGGGAACGCGGCGATCGCGGCGCTACTGCGCCGGCGCGGCCTGCCGGTGCACGACATCGCGCCGGTCAGGGTCGCGCGGCGGCAGGCGCTGCTCGACCTCGGCCTCACCGACCGCGGCTTCGGCTATCCCCTCGAGCTGCTGCTGCGCGCCAACGCCGCCGGCTGGCGGATCCACGAGGTCGACGTCGCCTACCGGCCGCGGGCGGGCGGCCGGTCGAAGGTGTCGGGCTCGGTGCGCGGCACGGTCCGCGCGGCCACCGCGATGGCGGGGTTGCTGCGGTGACCGACCCGTTCGCCCTGATCGTGCTGGCGAAGGCGCCGGTGCCGGGTCGGGTGAAGACCCGGCTGTGCCCGCCGGCCACCCCCGAGCAGGCCGCCGACCTGGCCGCGGCCGCCCTGCTCGACACCCTGACCGCGACGGCTGCCGTGCCGTCGGCCCGGACCGTCGTCGCGCTCGCCGGCACCGTCGCCGACGGCGCGCGGGCCCTCGACGTCGCCGCCGCGCTGACCTGCCCCGTGATCCCACAGCGCGGCGTCGGGCTCGGTGCGCGGATCGCCGCCGCCCACGCCGACACGGCCGTCCTGCTGCCCGGCCACGCGAGCCTGCAGGTCGGCATGGACACCCCGCAGATCGACCCGACCCTGCTCGCCGACTGCGCGGCACGTCTCTCGCGCGCCGACGCCGTGCTCGGCCCCGCCGACGACGGGGGTTGGTGGCTCCTCGGGCTGCGCGACCCGCGCGCGGCCGCCCTGATCGTCGGCGTCCCGACCTCCCGCCCGGACACCGGCGCAGGCACCCTGCGCGCGCTGCGCGACGGCGGGCTGCGGGTGGCGATCGCTCCGCAGCTGCGCGACGTCGACACCATCGCCGACGCCGTCGAGGTGGCCCGCCTCGTCCCGCACACCGCCTTCGGAGGGGCGGTCCAGCAGCTGGCGGCGGTCCCCGCACGATGATCGACACCATCGCGCCGTTCGATGCGCCGCTGTCCGGCGTGCCGACCCGCCTGGTGCGCAGCGACGGAGCGGAACTGGTGCTGCCCGTCGCACGGTGGCGCGCCCGGGCCGATCACGAGGACGCGTGGCTGCTCGATCGCTGCACCGGGCCCGTGCTGGATCTCGGCTGCGGCCCTGGCCGGCTCGTCGCCGCGCTGGCCGAGCGCGGCGTGCTGGCCATCGGGGTCGA
>Ga0307513_10002687_pt1 | contig 24477 bp, 19 predicted proteins | sample 15_EM_MG_FD_202174 | JGI IMG/M metagenome (GOLD analysis project Ga0307513, IMG submission 202174) | Populus trichocarpa ectomycorrhiza microbial communities from riparian zone in the Pacific Northwest, United States - 15_EM | ecosystem: Host-associated > Plants > Roots > Unclassified | place...
ATCACTTTTATTAATAGTCGACACTTAAAAAAAGAGCTGAGAGATAAGCAAACGTCATACTAGGAAGAATGCCGTGCTCTTACAGCCCTCCCATTACGAATATCGGTACTGGTACGGTAGAATAAGCACCTCATGCACGTGACCCCTGCTCATGGAAACTGGAAGGCCGCCAGTTCCTCTGTGAAGTAGGTAATGGAGAGCGCGGCAGTGTGGAAATTCGACAACGTGGCAAGATACCTCCTAGTGCCTTAGAGAATTGAAAAATTTGCCTTTCAGCATTATTAGTTGGGAAAAAATCTCCCAGTCATCCAACAACGGAGCAAGGGAAACTCCGAAGATTTTGCTAAACCCTAAGTTGTTAATACCGGTACTGTACGGGTGCGGGTATGTAGGGCAGAGTAAGACAGAGAGAGGGGGGGATAGGAGCGATGGCAGAGGAAGTGCTCTTTTTATTACCTTAAGAACCGGGGTTAGTTGGACTCACGCTGAGACATCCGGAATCTTCTCTTTTGGATTATGGGGAGAAGGCTTTCAGCCCTCCGCTGAGTCAAATAAAGGGAAAAATACGACTGACCTTCCTGGGAGGGGAGGCGGCAAAAGTCCCAACGTAAGCTCCAATTATTCTAGCTTTTAGGAGTTCAACCACGCCACTAGGGATTGCACTCGCCTATGCAAGTACAAACCACTAACCTGTAATCTTTGAAATGCGAAACAGCCCCCTCTCCTTCTCCCTCCATACCCGGTGTGTTCGTTAGTCGAATGGAACAAACAGCGAGACCAGCCCTTTATGATATCTTATCGTTGGTTCTCCCAGGATGACCATTCAATCGGCTGGTAAGGGTGTGTGGTATATGTCCCTGGAGTATGATACGAGAAAACTAGCAGGAAATTAGGTCGTTGAATGACTTGGACGGTTATTCCACCCAATTTTTTATGCATATGCACAGTTGCCTGGCGACTTAGCGCTTTGATTGTATGCTGGCCTCGTGGTGAGTTATTTCTTTTTTGTTAGTGAAGCCTCGCCTCCAGCGGGATCGTTGAACAGGGGGACATCAGTCCTAATTATAATAGTTGCAACTTGTAACAAAAAAGAAAACTTCCTCGAGTGAAGTTCAAAAGTGAGAAAAAAAACGTTTGAGGTTCAGATTGATTCCATAGTTATCCATTTAAAACTGTACACTATTTCTAAGAGAAAAAAAGAGACAACATTCACAAGAGAAGGGAGAAAACAAAGCATCACAGATATACAAGATCATAGAAATAATAAATGACAAGAAAAATAAAGCAAAGAAAAAAGATAACCAAACCCCGTTTAACACGCCCAGAAAACTGCTTCCAAGCAAAAAAAAAAAAAAGAAACAAAGGAGATAATCGACCGAGAAGATAAACCATTTATAATAAAGATGGGGTAAGTGAGGATTGAATAGATAAAAAACAACCAATGGGCACACGGGGCTAAAAGTAAACAGTTGCGCCTCCGTCAAAAAAAAACCTCCTCCCCAGCCTAACAACTGTTCTATGAGATCCCGCATGAAAAAACAAAACCAACACAAGACAAACCATTTTAGGGCGATGTACAAGAGAATCAACAGTTTAACGGGGGGTGAAAGGAGACACAGCAGGTCAAGAGGGTCCAAATAAAATATGCTTCTCGGGAGGAGGATGTGAGTGACGGAGCCTGTAGTTGGTTGCTATCCCTCAAGGATACGGCAAGCTTCGCTGAGACTAGCAGATACGGCATGAACCTGGGGTAACGGAAATGTGAGCGGGCGGCCGGTTCAGAGATGTAAAGAACTAGAAAGGGGGAGGAGGAAAAAAGAGAGGAATTTCTGAGGTAAAACTTACATTCTTGTTATCAAATGGCTCGAAATGGTTCCCCGGGATATCGATAACATGAACGCGGGAACCAACAAGTTCCTCCCATCCCGCAGTAGCTGCCGAAGGGTCGCTTCTATCCTCTAGCCAAGCGTGGGGCTGGCAGTTCAGGCCGCGCGTAGAGAATCCCTCGCGAGATCTCAAGAGGATAAGCTTAGGGTTCTTGTCCGAAGGCGCCGGATTGTAGTTGACGAGGTTATGAGTGTTGGCTTCAAACTGGGACTTGATGAATTGCTCAATCTTCTGGCGAGAGCCGGGGCCGGGTCGTGCGGACTTGGAGACAATAGAGATAACTTCGGAGGGAAGTCCTTGGTGGTTGATCGGGCACGGGGAATCAATTAGAACGACTCCGGTTACTTTTTTGCCCGCTTTAAGTAATTGCCGCCCGGCTTCGAACGCGACGACTCCTCCGTATGACCACCCTGAATGAAGTCAGTACTGACAGTAAGATACCAAGCACAGGGCAGGGAATAGAGCTGCTTACCACCAAGGATGTACGGTTCAGATGCAGTCTGCTTAATGTAGGAAGTGTATGCGGTGGCCATCTCAACAAGCCCGCCAGTCCACTGCTCTTGAGTAAAGAAGCGAGGATTATAGAATCCCCAAACGGAGCGGTTGAGAGAAGAAAGGCGTCCATAGTAGTTGCAAAGACCGCTTCCATCGTGGATGAGGAACAAAGAGCTATTAGCGCCATCCCTACGTTGAAGGGGAACTGGGAGCGATGTCATCTGAAGCATTTTTGCTAGCTGATTATCCTCGCCGGTTACGGGCTCTGACTGGGGGGTGTTCGCGATAGGGGCAGTTGAGGGATTGGACAGGCGTGTACTTTTTCTAGTAATAAGGACTTCGAGTTCCTGGACTGTGCGGCATTGGGCAAAAGTGTCTGGAGAAATATCGAGACCGATGCTCGTCTTGAGCGAATGTAGAACCTCGATAGAAGTTAAAGAATCTAGGCCAAGTGCCTCGAGTTCAGTATCGGGCTGCATGTCCCTTGCGTTGGCGCCCAGAATAGTTTCCAGAAATCCCTTGATATCCAATGCTGCTTGTTCCGGGGGAGGAGTAATGACATCTAGTGCTGGGCATTGATTTTCTGTCTGAGTAGCAGGCTTTTCTGCTGGGCGGGAAAGGGTAGGGAGGTTTTTGCGAATGGCGTTCTCGAGATCTTGAACGGTATGGCATGCAGCGAGCTCAGAAGATTCCATCATCTTGAGCGAGCTAAAGGTAGATTTCAGCCTATCGGCAATCTCAAAGATCATCAAAGAATCAACCCCCAGGGACTCCATCTCAGTGCTAGGGGCAATGCCGTCGATGGGAACACCGCAGGTCGAAGCCACAACATTTGCCACCTGGCCCATGATATCCATTGGTGGAGGAGAGGGCTCACGTGAAACTGGTGTAAGAGGTCTCTGGGTGGGCGGCAGAGCAGCAGGGACAGGGTTGGTTTGGATCTTCTTCCCGGTCGCAGCGGCCAATAGGCTTCTGAATTTAGCCAGCTTCAATTTCTTAAAATGCATCCCCTTAATAGACCCAACAATCTTTCCGGCAGAGTTCATGGCATAGGCGTCGGCAACAAAGGTAGTCTCCTTTGGAAGGTAGACAAGGCTGCAGTAGACGCCGAATGTATCATCGTAGTCAATCTCGTCATATAGGATTTTCGCCTGACCGATCTCATTGCAAATACAAGCATCGTCGGCAGTGACTCCACTATTAGCGATAAAGCCTGCAGTGTGGAGAAGGGTATCCATGAAGACCGGGTGCACAACGTATTTTCCCTTCTTGTATCCAGCCGGCATTTGCACGACAGCGTACCCCTCAGTCCCAGTCTGATCGATGGTGATTGTGCGCACAGTTTGGTAAGGTTTCGAATAGGAAACGACACGGGGGAAGATCACTTCGTATAGCATGCGGGTATGAATAGTCTCGGGTCCATCGCAGCCATTGGAATAGAAAATTGTAACTTTACTGTGTTCGAGCTTGAGCGCTTTGCGGTGGAATTTCCGCTCGATGCTAACCTTAGGGGCTTGTCTGATTTCACCAGAGCAATGGACTCTACCGGTAGAGGATTTGCCGCTATATGAGGAAACCTCGAAGGCGCTGTCACCAGTCAAGCTATCGACACTCAATGTGACGCGCACCGTTTTGTCCGAGCCATCCTCGTAGACCAATGGATGAGAGTATCTGACTCTGCCCAGGGTATGTAAGCAAGACGGGTTTTCTGGCACTCCAAAGCGCGCAGAGGCCATGGCAAGCTCATGATAGACGGATGCTGGACATAAGGAAGATCCACCAACGTTATGGCCACTGATGAGAGATGCAAGGCAAGAAATCGGAGTCTCAAAGATGCCTGGAATTCCCTCCGATGGCTGCTGCAGACAAGTAGCGATCATTGAGTAACCAGTGTTGATGACGCTATCTATTGGCGGAGCCTTCGTTCTTATCGGCTCAACAGCAGCTTCTTCGTAGTCGGCCCAGTATTTTCTGTCTGAGAACGGGTATGATGGGAGGTCGATAGCCTTGCCGGATGTACCAGCAAACACCTCACGCCATTTGGCTGGAAACCCCGCCGAAAAAAGAGCTGCGAGTGATTCTGAAAGACTTACCCATGGATCCTTAGTCCTATGCATAGATGGAATGAAGCTATTAGTGGTGCTGCCAAGTGTATTTCTGACCATAGGTAGGGATATTGGGTGAGGGCCAATTTCGATGTACCGCACACTTCCAGAGAAGCCAGGAAGATTAGCAATGTCTTGAATTTCCTCGGCGAAACGGATAGGCTGCAGTGAATGCTTGGCAAAGTACTCAGAATCGATATCTTGTGGACCGATGGAGCGCCCAAACACGTTGGATCCCGTGACTAACTTTGGTGGGTTAATTCTGACAGTGGCCACAAGCGCCGTAAGCGGTTCTCGGATGGGGTCCATGGCTGATGAGTGATAGCCGAATGGAACGTCGAGTTTGGCATTCTTGGCGATAGCGTTGTCTTTGAGATATGCACGGAAGGAATCCAGCTCTTGGATAGGGCCAGAAACGACACAATCGGCGGTACTGTTTCGACAGGCTACGACCAAATTGGGGGCATCGGAGCGAGACCTCAGTATCTCCTCGACCTTTTCTGGTGGCGCATTCACAGCTAGCATACCGCTAGCTTTGAGCTCGCAATTATTGGCCATTATACGGGCGCGGCCGGCTACAATCTTTAAGGCATCCTCGAAGCTGAGTACTTCGGATATGGCGAGGGCGGCATATTCCCCAAGGCTAGGCACAGGGTATTAGCAAATAAACAAATCTCAAGTATTTAAAAAACTGTTTATACCTGTGACCTAGAACAGCGTCTGGCTGGACACCCATAGAAATCCAAAGTTTTGCGAGAGCATACTCCAGCACAAAGATGGAGCATTGAAAAGCCTCGACTTTCTGCTTCTCAGACAAAGATATTTCCCTGCCTTCCACAGCATTCATCACCTGTAGTACTCCAACAAATCCGAGGGAAACAAGCGAGTAGTGCGCACATTCCACAATCTCACGGAAAAGGGGCGAAGATTTAATCAGCCCACGGCCCATCCCCAAGTACTGGCTGCCCTGGCCAGAGAAAATAAATACTGTCTTTGAGGTACACTTCTCGGGGGTGATGTGAGTAGGGGTTGCCTTCTCGAGCTGTGAGATAAGATCATCAACCGAGCTTGTGGTAACCGCGATACGGTGATTAAACGGCTGGCGACGGGCTGTTGCGGTGTAGCACACATCCTCAAGTGAAAGGGTATCGGATTTCTCCTTCAGATAGCTGAGATACTTCACGCGTAAGGACTCGAGAGCGTTCTTCGTCTTGGCTGTTACTGCGAACAGGTAGGATCTGCGGGAGAGGGGAATCCTGGCTTCCGGTCTTACAGGGGCTTCCTCCAAAAGAAGAATCCCATTTGACCCCGCAGCACCGAAGTTGTTGAGCACAGCGAGACGTTGCGCTCCCTCCCTATGGGGTATCCACGGTAAATTTCTGCGTGCAATTTGAACTCCGTCTTTGCCCAATGGGGCGATTCTGGGATTTAGATTTTTGAGAGACACCTGCTTGGGGATTGTACTGTTGCGCAACATCAGTAGCAATTTGGCCAGACCGGCAGATCCAGAAGCTGCTTCCAAGTGACCGATGTTGGCTTTGATAGAAGTAATATGGAGGGGCTTGTCCGGGGTTCTGTTCTTGGCGAAGGCTACTCTGAGACTCTCCAACTCTATCGGATCACCTGCTTGCGTTCCAGTGCCGTGTGCTTCGATAACACTAACATCCAGAGGGTCAATGCCAGTTTCCTCCAAGAGCCGTTTGAATAGTCTCTGTTGTGTTGCGACGTGGGGATGAGTGATTGAGTGTGCTTCACCACTTTGGTTGACCTGAACGCCGCGAATCACACCGAGAATTTGATCGTTCTCAGCGATGGCATCAGACAGCCGTTTCAAAACGAACATACCACAACCTTCCGACCTACAATAGCCGTCGGCAGACTCGTCGAAAGCCTTACACTGACCGGTTGGACTAAGGAAGTGAGCTCGGTCAAGACCAAGATACATCTGCGTTGCACAAAAAAAAGATTAGACATTTTGCAACAGTTTTTTACCAAAAGGGTAAGGCGTGGGACAGATCGGGGAGGTATACATCTGGACTTGTGATCACATTCACACCCCCAGCAACGGCGGCGTTACAATCACCGTTCTCCAAAGCCCGACATGCTTGGTAGATGGCGACCAGGGAAGAAGAGCAGGCTGTGTCAATGACGATAGATGGTCCAGCTAATTTCAGTGCGTAAGAAATTCTCCCACTAAGGAATGCCCTGAGGGTCCCCGTGCTGTAGTATACATCGATCTCATTGCGCAGGTTTTCAACATAGTCGCCGGTTGCAACACCAACATAACAACCAAAATTTTCACGGGAGAAGGTGTCTGTGGAGTCAGCAACATACCCTGCATTTTCGATGGCTGAATACGCGGTCTGCAGTAGGACTCGCTGTTGAGGGTCTAGGGATTTCGCCTCACGCGGGGAGATGTTGAAAAAATTATTATCGAAGGCACCGGGATTTTCAATAAAATTGCCGAATTTTGTTCCCATGGACCGTTTCGGCTTGTTTGGATTGCCCGACGAGTGATAAAATTGAGAAACATCAAACCGATCCGAAGGAATCTTTTGGAATTTTTTCGAATCAGTAAACAATAGTTTTCGAGAATCCTCAAGGGGTATTAAGACAATGGGGCTATTACTTCTGACACGGTATTGAGCCCTTCTTCCAGTAATTTCCATAACTCGTTGGGGTCTGCCGCGCCTGGCATATTGACCCCCATTCCAACTATTGCGATGCCGTCCTCCGGCTTGAACCTGGGCGGTTTCTTGTTGGCGAAAGTAATGGCGGCATCTGAAGTGTGTGACAGGTCGAGAAGGCTGATTCTTGGATGGGGTGGTTTCTGAGCCTGAAAGACAGCCCCGGTTCCTGGGCCAAAATTGACCACTATGACCTGCTCGTCGACCGACCGCTCCACCCTTCTAGTGGCAACAGTTATCATGGCCCCCACTGTCTTGTCCCAATTGACACAGTCAATGAGAACCTGGTCAACCACGATTTCGAGAAGTGATTTGTCAGGACAAGTGGCAGGCGAAAGAAGCCTTCCATCTACCGTAGACCGCATGGGGATGACGGTCTGTGATAGAGAGGGGAATTTTATGTTTCGCCTCAGCAGGTCATCCATGAGTTGGCTCTTGACGTTCTGCAGGGTTTCACCACCGTGGTAGAGGGTATGGAGGCTTGTGAAACGTGAGCTGCACGAGCCAGCAACTTCCTCGACTTGGAATCGAGCGAGCAGGTCACCACGCCCAGAGATAGTTACAACTTTCTCGGCACTAACCGCTGTGAGATGCAGGGGAATACCGGCCTATGGTGCACAGTATGGTCAGTGAAATTGCTACAACCGAAGATTAGACCATGGGGAGTTCTCAAGCTAACCTGTTTTCCGTTGAAGGCTTCTATCCGATCCAATGCAACCTCTCTAGTCCACCCAAAGACAACCAGTCCCCATGAAAGTAATTCCTTCTCTTCCTGTACGGACTCAGCTATCCGGAAGAGCTCACATCTGTACCCGATCCATAACGCTAGCTTGAATGTTTCCACACTATTAGAAAGAAAATTGACAACAGTACACGAGGATGCGACCACTGCTGCTGGTAGTGATCCCGAGCAGAAACCGGAGACCTCTAAGAATTTTGAGGGCAGGTTTTCGAATATAAGGTCTGGTGAATTTTCGACATATGAGAGGTAGCGTAGCAATTGAAACAGGCATAATGTTGTGCCTTGTACAATAGCATTCGTTTGATATTTTTCGCTCGGCTCGAGGAGGCTCTTGGGGGTGGGGAAATCGGAAAGATTGACACCTGATTTTGACTTTTCCTCAGCAGTCAAGCTGGAAAGTTCCTCGTTGAATGCATGGTGAACCGCATCCAGAAAAATTGACCCAGTTGGTGAGCTAGAATCTTTGGCTGCCACTGCTCGGGCTTTGGGCGAAAAAATTGAACGAGAGCCCTGGCCCGCGAAGATCGGAATACTCGTGTTCTTCATTGCCGCAAGGTAAAAAGATTCTTTAAAGAATAGGGCGCAGTGGTTCTTCGCTCAGTGAAGAGAAAAGAAAGGGTGTAAAAGGCAGAAAAGAAGGAAGGTATGAACAGTTAAATTGTAGCTTGCTAGTAGATTAATTTAAGTGCCTCGTGAGGGGATGAGGGATTGGGGCGTTACTTACTAGTAGTGTGTTACCAATGAGGTTGCCTCGAGATCAGATGCACACTCCGCGTCCACGGAGGATGTACCGTGTAGTTGCTGAATACCGAGAGGCGGGATTCTGAACGAGTTTGATTTTGAAGGGTGAAAAACTTCGTAATGTGCCGTAGGGCAATGTTTTATTTCTGAGACCTGTGCGTAAAGCGCAAAGCGCAAAGCGTAGACTTGTTAGCGGAGTTGAGCTCTTGTGGGTAGTGAGGGAGCTCTCTAAGTACTTCCACGGTATTCAAATTAGCCCGAATAGTTTGAGTGTCAGAAGCCGTTCGTTCCTGGCGCACTTCCTGGTCATAGTATCAAACCCAGTGGCACTCTACTAAGGCGGGTGGGAGGGATACTAGACCTCTCTAAGAGAGGAAAAATTGTCTGACGATGTGGATCAACTCTAGCAATAGGTTACCCCGAGCTCGGTGCAGCACGCTTAACACCGAGAAGGTGGATATAAATAAAAAAACTCTTACAATCATCGCATGTTGTGGGTGGGTTGCTCTCTGGTGCTCTTCACTCTTTTTACCTTCTAACTTCGACATGGAAAAGCACTCGGAGCCAAGAATCTTTAGGGGCTCAATGGAATCGCAAAAAAAAAAAATCCGCTACTTGGAAAGAAGATGGATAATATGTAAACAAAATCAAAGAGGCGTGTGAGATGTCATAGCGACTCAGAACTATTTCGTCGGGTCCCGAAGGTGAGGGTTTGCTGGTCTTGGCACTGTAAGGAAGATCCGAGTAAGCTCAGGGTCCTAGATCTGATTTTCCTTACAGTCCATTTTGGAGTACAGTACAAAAAAAATACCAAAGCGGTGGTTCAGCATGGTGCAGGCCGCTCCAACCCGACTCCTCGGTATTCGGTAGGTGATAGATCGAATGGGTGCTGAATGAGCCTCTTCTATATCAATGGGCCTGACGAACTTAACGAGCGAACCAGGTGAATTCCTGGAAAGGGGGACTGCATGCGAAGAGCGGGAGGGATGATTGAATCTCAGTTGGGCTCACCTCCGTTGGCTCCGTAATTCCGACCAATAAATTTAGGAGAAAGAGCACTACGAAAGTAGAAAACAAGAGCACCATCATTACCCAACTGCGTGGTTCAGACCCATATTCCGCTTATGGTAAGTTAACTCTCTAAGTATCATACAGGAAAAATCCCTTACAAAATACCTTTACTGGTATATACCGACAACCTGAGCCCATTTTTCTCAACACATTCGCCAGGGTGCAACAAGAAAAAAAAACTAGTTGCTTTCTCCGCGGGAACTCCATCGGTGATAGAAAAATTAGCCACGAATATCGCGGGAACATCGGGGAGCTAGCTCCCATCTTTGAGCCTTTTTCAATCAATTTGTTTCCTTATTACTGCAGCCGCAAAGGTGCCCGTTCAGTTCTACTGGGTTTGTCGGGGTGTAACAGGAAGAAAACTCGTAGTATTCTCCGCAGGGCCCTCATCGGCTCTCCGTGTTCCCGGGCTGGTTGCACCATTAGCCTCGAATATCGTGGGGATATCGGGAAGCCAATTCCCGGCTTCGCACCTTTTTCAACCAGTATTTTTCTCTACTACGCGGCCGCAAAGGTGTCCGCTCTGTTAGTCCCTTGGGAGGTTGCATCCTTATATACAGTGGGAGAGGGAAACGAGCGGATAGCGTCTGCGCAGCAATGATGCACTGGAGAGTGCTCTCTGCCTAGACGGGCCTTACTTTCATGCATGTATCTCCAGCCTGCATTCAAAAGACCTTCCGCCGTGATGAAGGTTGCTCTTGATCCTATTTAGAAAGCCCGTCCATATCACCCGTGAGGAGATATCAGGAACTATTGAAACACCTTGTTAGCGGCTTCCTCTCGAGTTATTTTGGTGAATGCACACGTACTTGTAAGCACCATGGAGGTATTCCATCTAGATCAAATGAAGCGACGTATAGTAGAAAATTCGTGGAGAGCCTGGAAGGAAGGGTCGGGGGCAGATCACAGAGATCAAATACTTCATAAAGTTTGGGGTAATAGCCATTAGATGGGGGTGTTCTTGGTGCCCCGCTCCCAGATTGGCGGCCCGGGAAAACCATCGGAGTTACCGGTACCATGGCCTGTACGTGAAGGACAGACTGTGCTTTGCCTTGTTCTCTGATCGCCGCTACAATATACTTTTCTAACAAAGGCTCATGAATGGGATAAAACCCTAACCCTATTGATAACCCGGGGTAATGCGGACTTGCCCCGCATCCTTCTCCTGCAGAAACGCAAGGGGTGATCACTGCGGCGGGTAGATGTCAACATTGTCAGTACGATAGCCCGATATGTAGCGGAGCGCGATATCTACTCTGGTTGAATAGTGGCATATGGATGGATTCTGGAGTACAGAGCGGCAGGCGAGATCTCCCATCTCAGTTACTACGATATCAATCGCAGCTCTGGGTAGCTATCGCGCTCTCCTAATCATGAAGTATGAGTACTGGGGAGTTTCGAATCTCCGATAGTGCTATGATTCCTGCCAAATACTATGGTGGTTAGTGCTAGACTCAGTAGGTTAGCCAACTTTTTCTCAAAAAGGAGATCATTACCATTTACCTGGGTCCTCTTCAAAATCGAAGCGGTGCTGCGGCTTTTTCCACTACTATCTGGCAGCTTTGGTGAGCAGCTGTGTGATATTCCCTGCTCGGCTTCTGTTAGTTCCTATGATACCTGCCTAGGGAAATAGGGCTCCAAGTGTGCGGAAGAATTAGCCATTTCCTCCGACCCGAGACTTCATATATCCTATAAAACTACTTCACACAGCGATTACCCAATTTTGAATCTTTTGCTTCCTAGAACCAACCGAGTCCTTCCCTTCATACGTTCAGCTAGTGAATAGCTCCTATTTATACCACACGAATTTGGAAATGGCCTCCTCTCCGTTTCGTCGCCCTCGTTTCTCTCTTCTCAAGACGCTTCCTACGGACAAGGATGATAACATCCACACATACCCCGAGCTTCTTGCTTTTAACGCGAAATATAATCCCTCTCACATCTTTTGTCTTCAAGGGGTGAAAGGTCATAATGCAGCGCCCCTTCCAATCACATTTGCGCAAGCACAGCTATCAGTACAGCGCTGTATGGGATGGCTTGCCAAAAACGTAGAGGGTATCTATTCGCCGCGGGAGGTTAATGGGAAGGTGGAAAAGGCTGCTACCGTTGGAATATTAATGGGGAGTGATGTTGGAATAGTAATATATATGATGGCTCTGCTCTCCTTAGGAGTTCCAGTAAGTAATTTTCCTATAAAAAAGCGAGAATGGTTGCTGACTGTATTATTAAGGTTGTATTGCTTTCTGCACGTTTGACTCCGGTTGCAATTGCACATCTTCTTAAGTCGACGTTTGCTGGATCTGTGATTGTGTCACAACGTTGCCAGCGTGCCGCATCGGAGGCGGTTGCATCCTACTGCAGCGGAGAAAATATACCGGATATGTACGAACCAATTTCGTGTGGGCACTTTCTGGAAGATGCGGAGTGGGATTCCCTTGATATACCACCAAAATATGATATAGTAAATGAGACGGACTGTAATGTGTTGATATTACACTCCTCTGGCACAACAGGCCTGCCAAAGCCAATATACCACCCCCACAAATATATGTTGGGGTACGCCGCATGCCACCTTTTTGAGGAACAAGACAAGGTCGATGGCGTTAATTGCTCGACCTTGCCGTTGTTTCATGTGAGTATTCACGTTTTCCGGCGTCGGGCTGGAATAAGATCCTGATACGCTTTCCTAGGGCTTTGGATTGCTCTCGCCATCCCTTGCGCTTTCGGTAGGAAAGCCTTTCTGCATACCCCCGGCGAGCGTAATTCCAACCGCGGCATCTACTCTATCGCTGCTTCGCCTCTCGAATGCTCGCTCCTTGATGTCGGTTCCCTCAATTCTTGAAGACCTGCTTTACCTTCCCCGGTCGGAGGGTGTCAACGCCCTCAGCACCCTCGATTTTGTTGCGGTGGGCGGCGGACCTATTAAATCCTCGGTGGGAGCCGCGCTTATTGAGGCTGGTGTCAAGCTGCTCAATCATATGGGAGCCACTGAAATCGGAGCAATAGCACCAATATTTCTCCCTAGCCCTGACTACGATTGGCGCTATCTCCTCTTGCGAAAAGACATTGGTTTGCGCCTAGAGGGTCCCGGCGACGGAAGCGGACTTTTCAAACTCATAGGGAGACCGTTCGGATGGAGTCAGGAGTTTCCAGTGCAGGATTTACTCCAATGCAACCCTCGTGCCCCTGGTAGCCAATTCAAGATTCTTGGTAGATCAGACGATTTGATTGTCCTAGCTACCGGAGAGAAGGTGCTCCCGCGAATGATGGAAATGACTGTAGCAAACGATTGTAGGGTCAAGGAGGCCATCGCTTTTGGTGACGGGCGTTTCAACGTCGGTCTAATTATTGAGGCGAGCATTGATCTTGACGTGAAAGATGAGGGACAGATGTCATCGTACGTTGAGGAAATATGGCCTAGTGTGCTAGCTGGGAACGAGTTTACCGACAATCACGGAAAGATAACGTCCAAGGAAATGATAGTAATCACCGCTCCCTCGTGCAAGAAGCTTGCACGTACGGATAAGGGGAGTTTATCTCGGAAGACGATTGTCCAAGATTTCGCAGAAGAGATCGACGCCGCATATCGAAAAGCAGAGAGAGAAGGAATAGAAGCTATACCGGGTTCTGTAGAAGATACGAAAACGTGGCTTAAAGCCCTAGTAGGGGATATTATCAGGATCTCCCCTGAGGACCCTGCTTGGTCGGATTTGGATGATTTCTTTGAGCTAGGAATGGACTCGCTCCAAGCCACTATTCTACGCCGTAAGATATTGGCAAGTATTACCAAATCAGGCTGTGGGTTCGGAAAGCTGTCACCGGACTTCATCTTCAAATGCCCAACAATTAATACCTTGCACGCGTTGCTCTCCGGCAATGCATCTGACTCGGGTTGTGAACGTGCTGAGCGCATGAACGAGATGGTTCGTAAATACGCGTCCAATATCAGGTCTCTGCCAGCCCCCACGATGGCTCCAACTGCCATAGTTCTCCTAACAGGTTCTACTGGAAGTTTGGGTTCCTTCCTTTTGGCGCAGCTCACAGCTTTACCCTATGTCTGTAAAGTTATATGTCTTAACCGCCGAGTCAACTCACTCAGCTCTAAGGACCTCTATTCTCGACAAAAGGCTGCACTCTCTAGGGGCGGGATCACGATTCCAGCTTCATCCTGGGATAAAATAGCAATCTACGAGGCCGAACTGAAGATTCCATCGTTTGGGTTAGCTGACTCCGACTATGATACTCTCCGATCTGTAACGCATATCATTCACAATGCCTGGCCGATGGATTTTAACAGGTCTCTCGAGTCTTTTGAGCCCCATTTCCACGCAACCCAAAACATCATCTCGTTGGCTCTGTTAGCGAACGAAAGTAACCCACAAAACAGACCCCGAATTTTGTTTACTTCTTCGGTCGCAGCTGTGGGAAGGTATCCGGCACTAACAGGAAGTGCACTCATTCCCGAAGAGCCGATGCATGATGCTCAGGTGACTGACCACTTCGGCTACGCAGAGGCCAAGTGGGTCTGTGAGCAACTCATTGAGGAGGCCAGTAGAATCCACGCGGGAAGAATCGAGACGGCAAGTGTTCGTATCGGTCAGCTCACTGGGTCGGAGAGCAGTGGAGCATGGAGCCCAAAGGAGCATTTCCCCTCAATTCTCAAATCGTCGCAGACCATTGGAAGCCTTCCGGATATCAAAGGCGTAAGGATCCCCTGCCTTTCTTCTCAGGATTTGGAGCCAATTAGTTAAACCCCTATAGACTCTATCTTGGATTCCTGTCGACCGTGCGGCAAAGGTAGTCATTGAACTCCTTTTCCAACCCTCTCCTCCGGATCCCGTTTACCATCTCGAAAACCCAACGCGCCAGCCTTGGTCTGACCTCCTTGTACTCCTTTCGCGGGCGCTAGGTCTGCCATCAAAGGTCATCCCGTTCGAAGCCTGGCTAGATAAAGTCCGATCGATTGGAGACGTAGAGAAGAATCCAGCAGGTAAAGTTGTGAAGTTTCTGGAACAAGAATTCACCGCAATGGCGTCTGGAGCAGTCGTTCTTGACACAAAGAAGGCTAGACGTGTCTCTAGAACCCTAGCAGGTAGCGGAGGTATTGGATCAAGGCATGTAGACCTATACGTTAAGTACTGGAGGAGCGTTGGGCACTTGTCCTAAAAGCCTACGGATGCCTTGATCGGAACTCTTCCGTACCAGGGCGCGGAGCTGTTATTGCTCTATAATGTATTTCGTTTTTCACTCACTCGCTCACTTTCTATACCCGTCTCAAAACTGAATTCAAATATGGTGTTAGTTGAGAGTATTTATTAGGGCCATTACTTGAAAGTGAGTGAGCACTCATGAACGAGCTTAGTAGTATTAGAATTTCTGGCTGTGTGGTCTAGAGCCCCCAACCTATGGCATCTTGTGGCTTTCCTGTGGCTTCAATGTCTTAGTCGCCGGCACCAAGAATCCTAGCACGGGACAATACAGATACCTGGTGATGCCAAGCCCCAGCGTCCTATCACTCGCTTTAAACAAAGGATCGACGGACCCATTTGGCACTTATTCTGAAAAATACCACCCCGAGCCCCCGCTCGGTACAAATTCTGTCCTTGCACGCTAAGAAACGAGAAATCTTCACTTAGAATTTAGATCTTTCTAATAAAAAATACTTGTCAAATGACTCCAACAAACAGGGAAAATATGTTGTGACCAAAACTATTAGGGTACATAAATCGGCATATTTTGGAAATGCAAGTAATGGACATCCTAATCGCTTATTAACTGACTATCCATGCTATGTGTAGAAGCTAGGAGGTTGAGGCCGATAATCTTGCCTCGAGTAGAGTGTAACAGTGTAACATTGTGAAGATCTTTGCTCAAAGCACTTGGAATTTCGCAGAAAAGGGTGATACTGCCATAGCTTGCGCTTTCCAAATTCTTTCATTATGATTAATTATTTTGATAGGGAGTTGTCCCTGACACCGTCTGACTAACTTATATATAAGGGGTTTGCTGAGTCCCACAATCAGTAGCGACTTCGTGACATGGATTTGGAGACTAGAAATAACTGACAGCAGTGGAGACGAACATGGCTCTTAGTCTCATTCTGCGATCTGACAGCATGACAGTCCCTCCAGACCAGAATAGGAGCATCTAAACTGTTGGGAACAACTATTCGACATATGTGGGAACCGGCCAGGTCATAACGATAAAGGGTCAAATTCCAGATACAAGGGGAGGGAATTGTGTAGTATACAATGGCTTTACCGGATAGGCCAGAGCCTCTTGGCAGACTATTAAAACCTAAGAAATCGTTTAGTAGATCTCGGAGTTTGAGGAAAGAATTCGACTCGACCCCGGACGAGATATTCAGAGCTTATAGCCAAAACCTAGTAGCTCTGGACCTTGGATCGGCAGCGCGCATGAAAATTCATTGTATGATACCTATTAAAAACATCCACTTTTAGGTCCCACTCAAGTATTTGAAGAGCAAGTCTTATTCGCTCGGTTAAGACATGATCGCCAACACCCAAGTTATTCACCCATTCCGCGTCAAATAGATCGATATCAAAATTGGGGATCAATGTATTTGACGGGGAAAAAAAGAGCGAGGTTGATGCGGGAGAAAAGGGGTTGTCCCTTTGTTTATAATAATATTATCATGCTTTGCCTCTTGTTGTGGTCAATGATGTGAGGTTAAAAATTTCCTCAATCAGTAAAGGTCCAAGCTTCCATGCAAGGGACTACCACAAGGCTTGGCAATGAGCTGTCTCTCCCCATTTTAAAAACGTGGGGAAACCGAGTAAATTCAACACCAATCCCTCTGCCGATCAAGCATCACAACTCCGAGACCATGGACCGGCCTTTCTAGAAGCCATAGTATTACTTTTCTACCATCCGGTTATACGAGTCATTACTTCCGAATGACTCATGTCGTGGTAGAGATTTCTGAGATCAATGATGACCTTATTAAATTGAACGACAACAGGATGCAACGCAGGGCCCGAGTGATGACATGTTTTTTTGTTTTGAATTAGGGTAGGAGGCTAATTTCGTGCCTTCTATCGGGCGTTATTCACGCCACCAGCGATTGACTGCCTCTTTGTAGTGTGGTCTTCCGAGCAGGAAACAGGAAACGGTTAGCCCTATGTGTGAAGAGTTGCGGTACAAATGGACGTGGGAGTCTTGATATCCCCCTCCCCCCTCTTTCTCATAACCATCAAGCATTCAAACAAATCCCTCCCTCGCCCCTCCTCTCCTTTCCTCGCTATATATTAGTGATACATCTAACTCCCATTGCAATTTCGCTATATGTAAGAAAATGGCGACCGCCGTCAAGCCCTTCACTTACGAAAATGGATTCAGAGAACCTTCTACGGGTACCCCATGGATTAAGGAATATCAACCTGGGGAGGAGACACCCTCATATGTTGTCCCCCCGTCGGTCGACCTTCTTAGCAGCACTGTGCACAATCATCTGGGAGAAAACGTCCAACGAGTTTGGCCTACGCTTGCCGATGGCACCAATAGCCCACACGGAGTACCGGAATGGCATAAAAAGGAAAAGGAGGTCGACGTCTTGATTTGCGGAGGTCGGTGCCCCTTTAAAACGTAGCAGATATTTGGTTTGCCTAACAGGCGCCCTTCACAGCCGGTCCTAGCGGCCTCGAGGTTGCCTTGAGCTTGGTCCGTCAAGGAGTCTCCTTCCGCATCGTCGGCAAGTATATTATGACAGCTTTTCCAAAAGAAAATACCAACTAATATCACATAGACAAAGCTCCAGGGCCGCTACTTGCTGGGCGTGCCGATGGCGTCCAGCCCCGCTTCTTGGAAACTCTTCACCAATGGGGCCTTGCTGAGGAGGTCCACGAAGAGGGGCCATTGATTGAGCGCACTGCCGTATATAGGGATGGAAAGAAAGTCCTTTTCGGACGGTCTCACCAATCTGATTCTCGCTACCGAGGACTTCACATCATTACACAAGGCCAGGTCGAGAGGATTTTTATCAGAGATCTGTATCGGCACCAGAAGCTCGTTGAACGCCTGACAACCGTCAAAGACTTTGTGGTTGAGGATAAAGGTGAATATCCAGTAAAGATCAATTTGACCAATGAAAAGACAGGAGAGGAAGAGCAAGTCAGAGCCAAGTTCTTGGTCGGTAGTGATGGCGCCGGGAGCCGGATCCGAAAGAGCCTGAATATTTCCTTTGATGGTGCAAGCACCGATATCTATTGGGGCATTATGGACTGCGTCCTTGAAACCGATTATCCTCATGCTTGGATGTTTGGGTATGAATCCCCCAGATATAGTCCCATGTTTAATTTCAACTAACCAACGTCCAAATAGATCCGTCATCAGCTCTAAACACGGTGGATGTGTTATCATTCCCCGTGAGGATGGATACATCCGTCTGTATACCCAGCTCGACACCTCTGCTACCGGAGAACTCGCCAAATCTCGCCAACAGTCGGATTCTGCCCTTGCCGAAGCCGGCGGCAACGTCGATGTCCACTCCATCACTCCGGATGAAGTTCTAGAGCAGGCTAACAGAATCTTCGCCCCCTACAAGCTCAAGTTCGCCAGCACTCTCTCCTGGTTCGCAATCTGGAAAATCTCAGAGCGTGTTGCTGCCAACTACTCATACAAGAATCGTGTTCATCTTGTTGGGGATGCTGCGTAAGTTTCCGTTAATCCTGAGAAGCCAAATCACCGCTAATCACTCGCTTTGAGATTAGACACGTTCACTCTGTTATGGGGGCTTTTGGTCTTAATGCTTCTATCTTGGATGCTTCCAACCTAGCTTGGAAATTGGGACTCTGTGCTAACAACCAAGCCTCAATCCCCAAACTCCTGCCAACCTACGAAAATGAGCGCCGCAGGCATGCGGTCCGCATTATTGAAACGTCGGGGGTATATCTCCGCTTTGTCTGCAACTCCACCCTCCCACCAGTTAACCTTAAGGGAGTTGGCACAGATCCCCGCGAGGATGAGATCAACAAACCCGAGAAACCTGACCCAGCTGCGGGCGAAGAGAACGAAGATCTTGCCTTCTTCAAGCGCTTTTATGCTCAGAATGGATCTTTCCTTCTCGGCGTGGACGCAGCCTATGGGAACAATGTCTTGAACCCTCCCCGTCCTACTGGCCCCCACCCGGTGGTTGTCAAGAACGGTGTCCGTGCCCCTAACCCTCGTGTCTGCTTCTCACAAACCAAGACTGGTTATCTCTACGATGCCCTGGCAGGGCCTTCAAAGATCAACATCATAGTCTGGGGTTCTGACCTCGAGGGCCCCATACGCAGGCATCTGGTGGCCTTCGCAAAGGCTCTCACTGATCCTATATCATTCTACAACCGGTTTGGTGCTGCGGAGCGATTCAACATCGTTCTCGTCACTAAGGATACTCCACTAGAGGCCGCGCCCAAATTGGCTAAGGGCTCCGACCTTGCTCCGTTTAGGGAGATCGGAACCATTCTTTATGACGATAGAGCACCCGATGAAGATGCCCACACTTGCTATGGTGTCGATCATGCCAAGGGTGCTGCCGTCGTTGTCCGGCCGGATATGTGGACTGGCATCAGTGTCTTCCCCAATCAGGTTGACAAGCTCGCCGAATACTTTGCTGGTTTCCTGGTGGAGACAGGCAGCATCCCTATCAGGGAGAATGGTAATGAGGTCTTCGTCACCGCGACCAGTGGGGGGGCTTAAATGTGGGTTTCTACTACTAATGCGATGAAAATTGTGAACCGCTTCTCTTTGTTTTTTTCTCTTTGGGGTGTTTCAATTCTGGATTGTTTGATTTCCTTGGTGTATTGGATCTTTGTAAGCGGTTTAATCCCGCAAAATCCTATTCTTTCTCCGGCTTGCTATCGGCGCTTCTACCAAAATTTACAGCGCAAAGCCGTAGAGGTGGCTCCTACCGTGCAATCTAGTGCGCCGTGGACTATGATAGGAAAACACCCTAGTGACATGCCTTTTATTTTTTATGCGTATGTCTTGCGGTATAAGTCCAAAAATTACCCATTGGATTCCTGCCAATATACTGGTTCTGTAAAGCGCCGAGTATGGCGATACTCTGACAGCTGAGAGTTTGTGCTTTGGCCGCTCAGGGTAAATCGAGTGATAGTCAGTGTATTCACCGGGGTTACAAAAATGATATGCACAATATTCTATGCAGGTGGGGATCATCCAAATTTCTTAAACTACTGCTCTTTCGAAAATACGGTAAGCCAAAGAAGTGCGGGTGCTCCTCTAAGTAGGAGTGTTTTTTATGGTATCATATCATAGTCGTAAATTTCACCTGTGCTTGTTTTGCCGTGAGTTACCTATGTTGGGATAGGGAGCGCTTGGCTAGTTCGGTCCTGAGTTAGACCCAATTTTGAGCAAAGTAGGGTGCGGTAGTGCCAAGGGTATTTCCCGTCATTTGTTAGGTATGATATGAGGTGGTATGGTGCAGTATGATCAAACAGTACAAGCTAGCCCTCGGGTGTAGGATTTCAAGTGACCTTCATTATCAAGCGGGGTAAATGAAGCATCTAGTTCCACCATTATATATGGTACCTCTTTGTCAAACATCTACAGCACTCGCCCTTCTAGACTACAATACTTCCTACAGTGTTATTCTGCCACGGGGCTAATTTTTAACTCCCAACGAAACTCATTTTCCAGTAGTTATGGCTATCCATTTAAGACAGGGACACCATCTATCTATTCCTCAGATTGTGGAAAAAAGGGAGCGGAAATTAATTCGAGTGCGTGCCCTACAAACACTAACTAGCAACGAATAAAATATGCTGCATTCTGCCTTGGTACCGACGGATGGATACGTGAATGGACGGGCTGATGGATTGATGTGTGGATGTGTTGGTATCTGGATATCCGGATACGTGGATGTGGATGGAGGAAAGCACAGTAAGCCTATTTTTTGTACCTGCAAAGCAAGCGGGTTTCAACTATCCAACCTAAATTTATGCCAAAATCTGGAGTACAAACGGACTCCTGTTGCGGCAGCCGCTTTGCGGATTACAGATACCACCGTCTTACTCAGGGGAGATCAAGGCACTTGCGCACATTTGGAAAGGGTAATCTAATATCATAACATTTCTCTAAATAAGGATAGCTCAAGTTACAACCGTCTTACTAAAAACTCCCGAACAGGTTTGTGTCGGGGGTGTACGAAGGATGTTCATCATCACCTTACAATCACCATGGTGACACCTAGGAGCTAGACCGAGGTTGCTAGACGGAAGCGCGCTATTTATTTCTTCCGGGGGTAAGACTAGAATCGGCACACAAATAATATATGGAGACTGGGTGGGAGATATCATACTTTGATGAATTTAAGGGCTCATTTAGAAATAGTTCCAGGGAGCTTGTGGCTAAAAGCTTCACTACACTTAGGCCACTTCCTTTTTCCTTCTGTTCAAAGCACGATTTGAGGTTTCCCCCCAGCATCAGGACTTTTTTCCTCTTGAGAGGGTTAGCCTGGATGCGGGAAGTTAAGCTGGATCTGCATTCAGATGTCTCTTATTGCGGAGGCCCACTTCGTCGCTTGTGTAAACAATTTGTGCCACACTCCCCACTCGCCGCCTTCTGTGTCGGGCCCCCTACCTATACTGTCCGACTGCACCGCCAAACTTACATCCTCACAGCTCAGAATCATGATAAAATGGAGGTGTGATATAGAAGGCAGATCATAAGGCACGAGGCAAAAATATTCTTTTCTCATTTTTAATTTTATTCCCTAGGGGGTCTAGTTTTAGCGACATATTTACAGAGATTTCCCACTTGTAGAGTCAGTCATAGATCTTGGACTGGGTAGCATTTGACTTGGTTGGCGAGGGGCGGGGTGATGCTGGTTGGCTGTGTTGGTGGTATGATATGGTAATAGTGAAAAGAGGGATTGGTGTGGGGTAAATTTAGTAGGTGAATGAATGAGCTGCCGGGAGTGGTCTCTCAGGCCCCTCGTAGAGCACGACAGAGGAAGTGTTGTGATGCAGAGTAAAGCTGTGGTTGTGCTTCAGGATGTAAGGACAATCCAGAGCTTTTTGTTTGGCAAACACAGAAATCATATTGTAGTTCCTCGGCCCTTAGGTGGTATCGCATTGCCAGGCACGACCGGATACCGGTAATCTATTGCCCACACAGCATTTGCAGACCAGAAATTTCATCTCTACGCTTTAGCGAGTTGTGGTATTAGACCCCTGTAATGGTGAATACCCCCCGTCTAGGGCTCTTGGTAGTCGCCACCGGGCCCCACAGGGCCTTCGGACGGTTGGGAACACAGGGTGGATTTACGGATTTATGAGAGGTACCTGCTCTGTTTATACTATACATTACAGTTGAATGAATGGGTACGTATCATGATATGAGGTTGAGCGGTTTGTGCTCGAGTAAAATGGGGAAGGCACAAGTGCAAAATCTCAGCCTCAAGGTCAAAAATGCTTTTGGAGTGCCAAGTTTTACAGAATAAAGTTGCACAAGTGTCCTGCCCCCGCTTTCCTCGAGCTTGGCTCTGTGGCATTCCATCGCTCCCACAACTTCTGTCTCCTAACAGTACAACGATCACTACACACTCCTATCATATCGACCAACATGGATCGCTCAGAAAACCTTCAAGTGAATGCTACCGATCCGGGCGATCAGAACTGTTTCAACACATCAAAAAACCTACAAGTGAATGCTACCACTTTAGGCAATCAGAACACTGACTGTTCCAACATAATTAACAGTTTCAACACTACGCTCAACAGTACATGCGCAGACGAACAACTCGAGATTCAGAAATGGTTATCGTCACTAGAGCCTGGTACGCGTCACGAGGACGTGAGAAATCGTCGGCAAGATGGCTTAGGGAATTGGTTTTTGCAAACCCAAGATTTTATCGAATGGAGTAACTTCAAATCGGGCAAGGCTACTTTGTTTTGTTCCGGAAGTCCAGGGGTTGGGAAAACCTACCTCAGGTAGGAGGGCAGAGCGATTCCTTACAAGGGACAGCCATCGCTAATTAATTACTGTATAATCCCAGCTCGCTGGTGATTGACACGTTATGTGATCAGATCGAGGAGAATAACACCGCTGTCGCTTCTATCTATTGCGATTTTCTGGGCTCAAAGGAGCAAACCACTAGAAACCTGATAGGCGCTCTGGTCAAGCAACTTGTGCGTGTTTTAGGGATGGTTCCTCCCGAGATTGATAGAACGTTTAAGAAAGCGAAGCGCGAGGGTCGAGGACTTCGCGTTCCAGATGTCATTCAACTCTTAGAGGCCACCCTTGCTCGCTTAGACCGGACCTTTATTTGTATCGATGGTCTAGACGAATGCCCGGATAAAATTTTACCCGAGCTCCTGACCTCACTGCATGCCATTTCTCAAGGGTCACCAAGCGTCCGATTATTCATTACTGGGAGACCCCATGTTCAAAGTGTGCTGGAGAGATATTTCCCCGACAGTGTGCAGGTTATCCTCATTAGCCCAAATAGCCGGGATATTGAGGAATATATTGCAAAAGCATTGCGGGAAGACTTGAACTCCAGAGCAATGGACTGTGCGCTTGAGGCTGAGATTATGGAACATATTCAAGAACAAATCTCCGACGTGTATGCTATAGCCATTTCCAAATCAAAAGCTCAGAGCAATCACTAACAATGGCGCCTAGATTTCTGCTTGTTTCTTTGAGCATGGCTGCAATATTAGGAGAAACAACTATCCACAAGAGGCGAGAAAGGTTAAGTATAGCGACAAGTGGTGGCCTTAGTTTGGACGACGCATATCGTAAGACATTGGATAGAATAAGGGATAAAAGTGAGGGTCAATCAAAACTCGCCATGAATACTCTCATGTGGATTTCTCAATCAGAGCGACCAATGACGACCGAAGAGCTATGTGCTGCTCTAGGTGTGGAAATTGGTTCCAAAGATATCAATCCTCTTAACACCCCTCCCATAGAAACGTTGCTGGCCTCTTGCCTGGGACTTGTCGCTGTGGATGAAGGATCCACGGTCCGCTTCGTGCATTTCACGTTCCAGGAATATCTCGACAGCCACCCCGAGTATTTTGAGAACCCCTCCTCCGCAATAGCGGAAGTTTGCTTGACCTACCTTAACTATGACTCTGTCAATAGACTTTCGCCTACTCTCGGTTGCGCCCTCAAAGAAGCACCCCTCCTCCAATACGCTACCAGCTACTGGGGGCTCTTCGCCAGGAACGGAATGACAGAAGGCGTGAAATCGCTTGCGCTTCGGCTTCTTAAGGGGTTCGATAGACATATATCCGCTCAACTCCTTTCGCATGCGGAGGGGTTTACAGGACTACACTGCGCTGCATACTTCGGACTTGAAGAGATTGCCGCCGCTTTGGTGGAGATGCGAGGTCGGGATGCATCTATGTTTGATTCCGGGGGCTACACCCCATTGATATGGGCTGCGGGGAATGGACAGGAGGGAGTAGTGAAGCTACTCCTTGCCAGAAACGAGGTTAATCCCGACCCCTCGGGCAAGAGTGGGATTACGCCACTGTTATTGGCTGCCCATAATGGACATGAGGGAATAGTGGGTCTACTCTTAGCCCGGAGTGAGGTCAACCCCGACTCCTCGGACAAGGGTGGCCGTACACCGCTGCTACAAGCTGCCCGGAATGGACATGAGGGAATAGTGAAGCTACTCTTGGCCCGGAACGAGGTCAACCCCGACTCCTCAGGCCTGCATGGTATTACACCGCTACTACAAGCTGCTCAGAATGGACATCAGGGAATAGTGAAG
>Ga0307513_10002688_pt1 | contig 24474 bp, 19 predicted proteins | sample 15_EM_MG_FD_202174 | JGI IMG/M metagenome (GOLD analysis project Ga0307513, IMG submission 202174) | Populus trichocarpa ectomycorrhiza microbial communities from riparian zone in the Pacific Northwest, United States - 15_EM | ecosystem: Host-associated > Plants > Roots > Unclassified | place...
ATCATCTAGCATAAAAATCTGACTTGAATCTTCCTCGTGGGATCGACCCCTTGCTTGCTCTATACTATCTTGTGTGTTGTGTTTGAAGCTAGGGTAATTAATTTGTGCGACCGCGACATCGCAACACTCAACATGCGCCGTATTCTTAACCTTTTTCTTGAGATTGAACAAGTACCTGCATTGAATTAATCAAATATTTTCAATTAATAAAAACAAGAAAATACTTTTATATATGAATTATATTGCAACTGTAATATCTAACCGTTTGAATGGGTACATTCATCTATACTGGACCGGTCCTCCAACCTTTGCCTCGAATGGTAGATGTATGGGGAGATGCTCTATTGAGTCAAAAATTGATGGAGGGAATATCATCTCAAGTTTGCATAGTGTCTTAACGATATTCGCTTCAAACCTCTCAATGTGATCAACATTCAACTTGCTGGAACATATATCTATAAGGAAATGACTGATTTCCGTGAGTGCATCCCATATCCTCTTTGGCAACAAATCACGAAAAGCTAATGGGATGAGTGTTTGCATAAACACGTGGCAGTCATGACTCTTCATTCCATACAATCTGCATTCTTCCGTATTAACCAGCCTTGATATGTTCGAGACATGTCCATCGGGAAAACACAGACTCTTAAGCCATTTGTAGACTAGTAGTTGTGCATTTTTCTCTAACATGAAGCTTGCTCTTAGTTTTGTGACCCGTGACTCATCACAAACCAACTTCATATTTTTACGGTTACAGAACAAAGCTACATCCAATCTAGCCTTGATGTTGTCCTTTGTCTTCCCCTTCACATCCATGACGGTATTGAAAATGTTCTCAAACATGTTTTTTTCAATGTGCATGATGTCAAGGTTATGGCGGAGCAGATTGGTCTTCCAATAAGAAAGGTCCCAAAAGATACTTCGCTTTACCCAATTATGGGTTAAACCAAAACCGGGAAACTTTTGCTTACCTGATTGAAGACCAAACACAATGTCACCGTACTATGATACAACATCATGCAATTCTTCACCAGAAAGACGCGAGGATGCAACATCCTTTTCAACTCTGCCAACAAAGAAATCTTTTATGTTCTTTCTGTACCTGTGATTATGTGGCAAGAAACGACGGTGACAGTAAAAAAAAGAAGCTTTACCTCCGTTTGTTAGCGTGAATGCCTTGTTGTTTTTCATGCAGTATGGACATGCTAGTTTCCCATGAGTGCTCCAACCAGAAAGCATTCCATAAGCTGGAAAATCATTGATAGTCCACATCGAAGCCGCCCTCATAAGGAAATTTTGTTTGCTTGATATATCATAAGTCAAAGCTCCGGAGGACCACAACTGCGCCAACTTATCAATCAACGGTTGAAGACAAACATCTATATTCCGGCCCGGGCTGCTTGGACCGGGTATGACAGTAGATAAAAACATGAACTTCGGCCTCATACATAGTCCCGGTGGCAAGTTATAAACCGTGAGTATGACCGGCCAACAAGAATAAGGAGCAACAAATGACCCGAATGGGTTGAATCCGTTTGTACACAACCCAAGACGCACGTTCCTTGATTCAACTGAAAAGTGAGGATGCACGCTGTTAAAGTGTTTCCACGCTTCGCCGTCAGAAGGATGCACCATCACTCCATCAACCGCATCATGTGATTGGTGCCATGTCATGTGCTTAGCAGTTCTTGGTGACATGAATAACCTCTGCAGTCTAGGTGTGATTGGGAAGTATCTAAGTTTTTTATATGCCACTAGAGTCTTTCCCCTGCCAATTCTGGGTTTGTAACGGGAATGCCCACATGTCATGCACTCGGTCAACTCAACATTTTCAAGGTAGTATAACATGCAGAAGTTAGGGCACATGTCAATTTTCTGGTATCCTAAACCAAGGGGTTTCATCATGGACTTCACAACATAGAAGTTCTCTTTCAGCCTGTTCCCTTCAGGTTAAATGCTTCTCGCCCATTCCATAATTTTGTCATACCCGACCTCACTCAACCCGTGATCTGACTTGATGGTGAACACCTGTGCTCCGGCAATAATTTACTATGGTTCGTGCAGCCATCCCATAATGGTTCGTCAGAATCTTTCAACAAATGAAAAAACCTAGTTGCATCTGCATTAGGTTCTTCTTCTACGATTAGACATTGACAGACATTACCTTGATTCATTCTCATTGCATCCATAACCATATTCCTGTAAGGATTAGTGTTGTCATTTGCTACTTCATGCACGTTGCTAGCACTAGAAGTTGACCCAACCACCCTTTCTCCCATTCTCTTCTTACTAACAAATACTTCTCCGTGTGCATACCAACACCGGTAATTCTCCATAAACCCTTTGTGTAGAAGATGCATCATTACAACATCTAGATGCAGATACTTTTTATTTTGACACTTCCTGCATGGACACCTAATACCGCCTCCAGTAAAATTTATGGGAATAGATGTTGCGAAATTAATAAAATCCTGAACCCCATTACAATAATCCATCCTCCACAATCCTTAGGGTGAATCTCGATACATCCATGAACGATCATCCATGACTTCTATCGAACCTCTATAAAATTATGATGACAACATGTATTAATTAACTATGTTAGGTAAATAAATTTGCAAAAATATTGATTTACCTCGAGATTATCCAACAAACCAATTACAACTTCTCATAAATATTAAATATTCATTATCAATTATCAACGTTCATACAAATTAATACATATAAATTTACAAAAATTACAACTCCACAATACCATTGATAAAAATTAAAACGGACCTGTTAAACAAGCTATTAATTATCTCAAAACAACACATGTAATTCGGTAATTCAATAAAGTTTCAACAATTTACAAACAAATAAAATTTTACAAAATCTAAAACAAACCATAACAAGTATAAAATTATACATTCATATACTACAAGTTTGTTTGAGAAATAGCAATAAAACATGTACATATACTAAAAAAACAATAAAATTGACATTTAAATGTTAAAATTTAAAAAGATAGAATTACTTACAAAAACTGATAAAATCTGTCGGTAAATCAGAACACGGATGTTGTGACCACAAAACTTCAAGAAATATATATGACTTGTTGTGCTGAGAAGAAGCAATTTTTTTTTTGGGGTGGGGGGCTGGTTGTTTGCAGTAGGGGAGAGTTAGGATGGGGAAGAAGAAGGAGAAATAAGGGAGGAGAGAGTCGGCAGAGTGGGCATATATTCTGTGATTCCATCGGCTATTCTGACGGTAAACAGGGCACGTCACTGTATGGAAATTTCGGTTTGAATTTCTCGATAATTCCGTCGGCATTTCAAACGGTGAATCGGTCACGTCACCGTACAGATCTACCATTTTGAATCCCTCTGTGATTCCATCGGTAAAATCACCCGCAAAAACCTCCACGTCAGCGAACCGCCTTTTTTTTTCTAATTCTGAATTTCTGTCCGTCATTCCGTCGGTAAATACCGACCGAATGTGTCCGTCAGTATATACCGGCGGAATGATGGATGAAAAAAAGTCCGTCGGTAATTGTGACCTCAAATTACCGACATAAGTATTCCGTCGGTAATGCCGTTGGTATTAAGCGAATTTCTGGTAGTGTTCATTGGATGATCTTTGCTTTAATTACTACCACACACTGGAATGCCTTGACAAAAGAACATGAATTTATATTTTTGGTATTTCTGGTTTTTCTTGATAATGAATGTCGCGGCGTGCGCGACGTCGAATGACGGGTCAGCCTCCTGAGATGTGTTGGAAATGAGTTTTAGATTTAATCACAAAATTATGATTATAAGGTTCAGGAGTCGCCACCTAGTGTTATGGTTACTAGGAAACCTAATGGTCTGTGAGAGTCCGGGTAAGGGACTGGTTGTGCAAGGAGAAGATACATTACCCTAGTGCACCATGTCTAAGGTAAACTACATTGTTATTTGATTATTATTCTAAGTCACCTTTTTGTCCATTGCTCTTATCTAAGGTCCAAGGCAGATCTTCCTTCGTGAGGAAGTCTCCACCTTATCGGGTTAAACCCTAACCATTCTAAGGTCTAAATTTTAGTATCACATTTATTTTGCACTTTGTATCTTTAATACCTAAGGGTATACTTTACAATATAAATTTATACCCCAAGTATTAAAGTCTATGGATAAATCCTAACACTCTAGATATTAATTAAACAAAATAATTGTTGAAAGATTTTTATATTTTCATCAAATCCTAATGGATAATCATAAACTAGTTATGATATCATTTTTTGCATTTTTTTAAACACGTGATAAAAATGTGATTATCCACTAGGATTTGATAAAAATGTGATTTTTTTCGTGTATGTAGAATGAATTCTGCATGCAACAACTTACAAAAATAGAGAGAGAAGAGGAAAGAAGAAGACTACTTGACATGGAAGGAGTGGCTGTCGTCATTGGTTCGACGTGAGGATGGTGGAGGCACCAGTGGCTCACGGTGGGGATGGAGTTACTGTTGACAAGGAGGGCTGGTTTTGATTGGTGGAAGAAGAAACTTGTAGTGGAAAGGGAGGAATTCACGGAGGCAACTCTTGTTGTCGGTGAGGGGATGAGTTGGTGGAGGAGGTTGTCCGCACTTGGTCACAATAGAGCTAAAGTGGTGGCGACTGAAAACACGGTAGAGAGAAAGAAGGAAGAGGTTGGTTTTGATTGCTGGAAGAAGAAACTTGAGGTGTAAAGGGAGAAGGTCAGTGCGACTACTCTTGTTGCCAGTGAGAGGATGAGTTGATGGAGGAGGTTGTTCACACATGATCATGGCAGTGCTGAGGAGGCGGCGGATAAAAACACAGTAGAGAGAGACAAGGAAGAGGCTAGCAGATAAAAACTAGGGGAGGGACTGATTTTTTTTCCAACTTTGCACCTTAATTTCTTCTCCCTCAATGCATGAAATCCTCCCCTATTTATAGGGAATGGAAGAGGAACATTTTGTCTTATTGGCAACAAATCTTGGCCCTTAATTTAGTCCGAAAGGATCTTAACCATTGGCTCAAAGTGGCCATCATGAACTGTAAAGATTTGACAGTTAAAGGATGCTTGAGTTAGCCTCTTTGGGCCAGCACTGCGGCCTCTATGGTGTCAATTAGCCGAATAGAACCATATCGGGGTATGGCCAAATGTTAGGCCATCATAGTGGTGTATGTTTTGTCAAATTTGGTGAAGAAATGAAGCATTAAATGCCCCTAAAAAGTAGCCACCCGAGTAGCTTTTTAGGTAAAAAGAAAGAAGAAGATTAACAGCAACCACACGACGCGTCGTCTGGTTTGTCTTTGTTTAGTACTATTTGGTCAAAATATATCGTTTCATTTAAAATAAACAACATCGTTTTGGCTTTTAGTGTTTTAATTTGGGGATTTGACTAAAATTTCAATTTAGTCCTTCGGCTTTTGATTATTTAATTGCGTCCCTAATTGGCCTGGAACTTTTAGGTTTATGCAATTTTACCACTACTAAAATTCAATATCAGCCTCAAATTTTAGCACCCTTTTCATTTCAGTCCTTAGTTTTAGATTTATGCAAATTAATCTTCAATTGACCATTAAACTTTCAAATTTCTTCAATTTGACCCTCAATTGATCATTAAACTTTCAGATTTCTTCAATTTGACCCCTGATTTCAACCAATTTAGTTTCTAGAGTTCAACGTCTTTTCCAAAAAAGTCTTTGGCTATGAATTTATTCAATTTAACCCCTAATTCACCTTAAACTTTAATTTTCTTGCAAATTTACCCCTGATTTCAACCAATTAACTTTGTAAAAAATTAAGTTTGGTCCTCTAAAATTTCAATCTTCTCAATTAAGCTCAAATTGGGTTTCCAAACTTAATTTTTCACCGATTAAGTATAATTAAGTCCTTTCACTTGATTAAATACTTTAATTTGACCCAAATTAATTCTTCAACATAATTAAACTTTTAATTTGGCCAATGATTCAATCAAATTGGTCTATTAAAATTCTAATTATGTTCCCGGGCTTAATTTTTATACAGATTCGTTCAATAATGATTTAATTTGAGTTTGAATCTACATTGTCTCTCCAGTTTTGGGTATAATTGGGTATAATTAGGCTTCTGATTCAGTCAAAATTGTAGCTAGATCTTCCTCTATATTTGAAATCCTCTCAGCTTACGTTTTTCAAATCACCAGTCTTCTTGCCATAATTTTTAATATTTTTTTATTTTTAAAAGGAAAAAGGGTGAAATTTAGAGAATAATCCAAAAATAGGTTATGATAGTTGTCCTCTTTTTACAATGCTTATGACAAAAAGTCTCGTAAAAGACTTTGGATAGTAAGCTTTGTAAAGAAGAAAAAAGAATGAGAGATAACAGACTCACCTGATTAAAAAATGGTCAATTTTTCTGAAAGTGTTTGAAGTGAGTGCTCAAAAGTGCACTTAGAGGAAAAAGAGATATAGCTAAAAAGTACACTATCTGGTATACGAGAGCGGGAAAGCACACTTGGAAAAATGTAGAATTAGAAAACGCATTATCTGAGAGACAAGGGTTAGAAAGCACACTTGGAAAAAGGTAGAATTAGAAAACGCATTATCTGAGAGACAAGGGTTAGAAAGCACACTTGGAAGACAAGAGATAGGGCTAGAAAGCACACTATCTGGAGGACAAGGGTTGGAAAGCCCATTTAGAAAGAGATAAGATTAGAAAACACATTATCTGAAGGTTGATGGCTCAAAGGCGTACTCAAGAAGAGAATAGATAAGGCTAGAAAACACATTATCTAAAGGATGAGGGCTAGAAAGTGCACTCGTAGAAAAAAAAAGATAAGATTTTTAAAGAAAAAAATGAAAGATTTCTTTGAAGTGGTATAGTTATACCAACCAACTTGCCTATTGGTAAAAATCAAAGATTTTTAAAATGGTCAAATTGTCATGGGTTACTTGCCCAGGTGAAGAATACAAAGATTTTTTTTTGCAAATGGTCTCATTGCAATGGGTGACCTACCCATGTGAAGAATTCAAAATGTTTTCAAAGTGGTCTCATTGCAATGGGTGACCTACCCATGTGAAGAATTCAAAATGTTTTCAAAGTGGTCTCATTGTAATGGGCGACCTGTCTAGGTAAAAACTACAAAGATTTTTCAAAATAGTCTCATTGTAATGGTTGACCTACCCAGATGGAAAATACAACTTACCTGGCGAAAGGATTTGGCCAGAGATGTCTTGAAAGGACGACATGATAGGGGTCGAAGGCACACTATCTAGGAGATGAGAGCTCAAATGAGCACTCAAAATGAAAAGAGATAGGGCTTGATGGTGCATTATCTAAGAGATGAGGGCTCAAAGGCGCGCTCAAAAGAATAAGATAGGGCCTGAAGGTGCACTATCTAAGAAATGAGGGCTCAAAGGTGCTTTTAAAAGAAGAAGATAAAGCATGTAAGCACACTATTTTAGAGGTAAGGACTCAAAGACGCGCTCAAAAGAAATTTGTTGGTAAGACACTAGTCTGTCAAAGATCAAAGTATAATGCACTATGATCAATATCCATGTATACTTACATGAGAAATATAGGTTCCTTTTCTTTATGGACTTTCCTTATTTTTAAAAGTTTAATCCTCTATAGGTAAGTTTCCATGGCTTTTTTGCTTTTGTTTACTCGAGTCACAACTTGTGATCTTGACCTCTGGGAATGGCATGATATCAACAGACTTCTTTGCCTACAAACCTTTATCTCAAAGTTCACCAGCTCTGCCTTTATATTTTCTGTTTTCTTAGAAAAGGAATAATGAAGCCATCCCTATAATGTGTTTTTTTATTGCCCCCCAGCCTGATCATGCCCCTAACTGTTTAATTTGGGTTTTCTTTGGGGATGAGGTTGTGTGAAAGAAGATTTGATTATTTACAAGGAATTGTTTTTATAAAGAATTTTTGAAATTTCAAAGCTATTCTAAACACAGAAACCATTTTGATATCAATTTCAAGCAAAGTTGTTCTAAAAAAAATTTAAGTGATTCCTATGGGTAAGTTTGAAAGTCTTTGTTTTGCTATTTTGGTAAAAGTATGAAGTGACTTTTTGTTGGCCAGACTGGTTCAAGCTTTAATTTGAAGGTTTCAGAGAACCGGTCTTCAAAGCATTCATTTTATTTGTATGAATAATGAAGCTTGTTTCACATGGTAAAACATTGCCTACCAATCCAAATTACCTGCTTTTGATAAAAAAAAGAAGAAGAAGAAGAAAAAGGGCTTGATTGGGCAGGTGACATAGGCTTTGGCTCTTGGTTATGAAAAAGAGAGAGGATATTTATAGGCTAAAAAGGTGTTTAATGGATTTCAAGACTAAGAATCACCACTACTTATTTCCAGACCTTTTTGATCCATGGATTTCTAGACCTTTAAATTGATTTACAAAATGATCCATCGTGCTCCCTAGTGTCGAGCTTGAGTTTTTTCTCTTTGTTTTTCTTCATTTGGTTTTGAGCATTGTCATCATATTAGTTATTTTTGTAGTATACTCAAACCTTCTTAACTCTTTGGTTTCTTTCATGCTCCTAGCTTTGTTTGGGCACCTTTAATCATTGAGGACTTTTTTTTTTTTTGCATATTTCTTGCACTTTACCCTAGTGTGGGGTGTGATCTTAGCCAAAATTATTTTTTCAAGAAAAACTTATTAGGCTCAATGGGGACTTCAAAAGGTATATTTTAGCCTTATGAAAGGATTATCAAAAATAACATTTTCTCTTTCAAACGCATGCATTTAGGATTGGTAAGCTTTGCTTTCTTTCATGTGATCATGAGAAATGGTTTCTTATTATTCATTCAGCTAAAACTCAGTTTTAAAGTCATCGGGTTTTTCTAGGTGTATGGTCACCTTTCTAGAAGATCACTTGAATTTTAGAACGTGTCTATTAGAACAAACACCATTTTGATTTCTGTTTTTGTACCAAAAATTTGATTTTCCTGAAACCTTTGAGAAAACATGAGATCATGCATAATTATTTTTTTAGGGAAAGGGAAACACACCAAAGAATTCTTGGCCAAACTTTAATTTTTATTGATTGATTGAATATCAAAATTTAGCTAATTATTCTTATTGTAGTGAGTTTGTGAATTGATGGAACTTTTAAGATCCCTAAAAGTGTAAGAATAAAGACAGTCATAAACATAAGAAAATGCATGATATTATTAAAAAGAATGGCTCATTTAACAGGGACGGTCTTCTGACATTATAAGCCAAATTGCCGACACGACTAAAACAGGTCAAAAGAACATTGTAAGTCCAACACTTTTGCGGACATGATCAAACAATTACTTTTCCAATTCTGGTACACTTCCTCTTCGGCCAACCTCCTCACAAAAGCTCTTGTAGGGATCTCATCAACTGTGTAGACAGAAAGCTGTGGTAAAACTTCATCTTCTATTTCAGCTCTCACTTCTTCAGTTTGTTCCTTATCTTCTCATTCCAGAGTATCGTCGTTAAGATTTGTCATGCCAGATCTAATCACTTCTACAGACTTTGGAAAATTTGTTTGGAGTGGTGGGATGATAAGTTCTTCTTCATCTTCCTCCATCATGGACACCTCTCTATCTGTCCCCTTTTCAAAGAATTCCTTGAATCATTATTTGCATCAACTTATTATAGAAGCCTTCACATTGGTTGATCTTGTGGCCTTCTTTACTGTAATGCTCGCAAAAATTCATGCTACCTTCTTCACACCCTTCTTTCACCATCAATTCATAAATTCTTTCCATCGGCACCTTTAAACTTCCTGGGCATTTCACTTCTAATGCATTTATCGATCCATTACCTGAAACATGATTGGGTAGAGGGTTCATACTCACACTTGGAATTTCTTTGAATGTTATCCAACTAGCTTCAATCAATTGCAGGAGCTTCTTCTTGAGGGCATTGCAAATATGAATGTTATGTCCTGCAGTGCCGACACGATATTCACAGGTGAGGTCTGGCTTATACTAGTTAGGGTAAGGTGGCTGAAAATACACGAGTGGTTCTAAAGCTATATGCCCGATGCTTAGTAGCTTTTGATACATTTTTTTTAAAGGTAGTGGTAATAGGGATAGCTATTCTTGGATTCTTTGGAAACTCTCAATTCATTTCTTGATTTGAGGCTCAAGTTTTCTGGTAGGAAATAAAGGGTTGAAGTTGATGATGACAATTTGGGATGAAGGGGATGGAGTGCGGTAGTTTGGGAATTGGTTTTTCTTACCCCTGTAGCTACCTTCAACATGATCGACCTCCTTCTTCTTCCTTTCGAAGCCCTTTTTCTTAATGGGTGCAAAAATTATGTCACTCCTTACTCCTTGCTTTATACACTCAGCTACAACTACAACATCAGTGAATTGATGTGTTGAACTACCCATCACATGCTTGTAGTATGGTGTCTTGAGCATATTTGTGAATAAGGAGACCATTTCTTTGTCCAAAAGTAGGGGGAGTATATATTTGACCCATGATTTCAATCAATTTAGTCCCTAGAGTTCGACACCTTTTTGAAAAAGGTCTTTGGCTGTGAATTTCTTCAATTTAACCCTTAATTGACCCTAAACTTTAATTTTCTTGTAATTTTACCCTTGATTTCAACCACTTAACTTTGTGAAAAATTAAGTTTGATCATCTAAAATTTTAATCTTTTCAATTAAGTTCAAATTGGGCTCCCAAACTTAATATTTCACCAATTAAGTTCCTAATAAAATTAATTTGACTCATTTAAATTATAATAAAGTCCTTACACTTCATTAAATCCTTTAATTTGACCAAAATAAATTCTTAAACATAATTAAACTTTTAATTCGACCCATGATTAAATCAAATTAACTTATTAAAAATCTAATTGTATCATTGGGCTTAAATTTTATGCAGATTTGTTCAATAATAATTCAATTTGACCTTGAATCTGCATTGTCTCTCCAATTTTGAGTACAATGGGGTACAATTAGACTCTCAATTCATTCAAAATTACAGCTTGATCTTCCTCTATATTTCAAATCCTCTCTGCTTGCTTTTTCCAAATCGTCAATCTTCTTGACTTTATTATTTATTTATTTTTAAAAGGGAAAAGGGTAAAGTTTAGGGAATAATTCAAAAAAAGGTTATGACAATGAAAATTGCAAGCCAACTAGATTACAAGCCTAGTGATTATTGACTACAAGTTACTTGCTTACTAATTATTGTTTACTGGTTACTACCTACTAGTAAACAAGTTTTAAAATTCCTGCAAACTTGATTGAATTGCAATGCAGTTGTTGTTAATTTATTGTTATGTTTGATTATTGTGTTCTTTTGTCTTTAGCTTTTTTTAAATAAGGAAAACTATGTAAAACCTCCTGGTAACCACCCATCTTCTTCATTCTCGTTAGTTTTAAAGATGCATGATTTCAACTGCTATTCTCAATTACTCCATGTACCGTATTAGCTTTCCTTTGACGATATGAATCATTTTTACTTTGTATCCCAATCTTCCTTTCATTTGATCTAAACTAAATATTGGTTCAGCTCATAACTAAATACTGTTCTTCTTAAATTAAATTAGCTCAAACTTCATTACATAGTTATCAAGTCTTACCTATCATCAAGTCTATCTTTCTTTTCTTTTAGCCTAGACTATCTCTTTATTAATTTGATTGTATAATACATACAAATATAGATAAGAAAACTTGTAACCATTTGTTAGAAAATATAAAATGTATATTAAGGATTTTGAATTAATACTTACGTGGTGAGACACTACAATTCTTCTTGAATGCACCAAAGATGACACCTTATCAACTTTTTGTGCGCAAGTATATAATTTTCTACTCTTCTTCCCTGCTGCCAAATATGAGATGGATTAAATTAATTGGAATTCATTGAAAAATAAATAATTACTTGATAAAATTACTTGCTAATTTTGACTTTCATATTATGTATATTAGACATCAACATGCCATTAGACGTGGTTTTTTTTTAAATAATTTTGCTTGTTTTGGGTTATTTTGCTTTATTGGAATTATAGATCAAAATTAACTTGAATGTAAAAATGAAAACAAGGTAAAGAAAGACAAGTTTTCAGGCTTAGAATCCAAGCCGACTATGAATTTTCAAGAAGTTAAATGTAAAGCTATTGGCCAATATGTAATTAGTATTTCATATTTAAATCAGTTGGCACTTTATTTAGCTATTTGTATATAGAAAAAAATTGAGTTTTCAAAACTTTTCTTAAGCAAATGTTTGATATATTTTCTCTTATTATCATATACTTATAAAAGGTTACGGTTCATTGACCTAAAGTTCACATCTACACAAGCAATCCAGCCAGAAGCTTTTATAATGAAAAGGCATCAATATATCTGCTAGGAGATTTTTCTACATCAGCTCATCTTAATTTTATGTGGAAACCCAATCATCAATTCATTTCTTATTAACATTATGTTATCACTAATATGTGAATTTTTGCTGGATATAGACTAGTTTACATTAGATGATGCTTTATTATTAAAATCTGGCTTGTTAATAAACAATAAAGAAAAATGGCAAGGTTCTTAAACAACTAGGATTTCAAAATCTTCTTCTTCCAATTTATATGATTCTCAATGCATCTTACTCTCTTTTTTCCACTATTTACACCCATGATTTTAGATTTTTGTATAGTCAATATCGGATTGAACTAGAATATATGGGTTATAGATCTAAATGCTGAAATAGAATCAAATGTTGTGACCAGCCCTATTAAGGCAAATTCTCTAGAATCCAAATGATATGTTTTAAAAAAGACGCATGTAAAACCTTTAATAATTTTTTTTTTGAAAATATTAAAATATTAACCTGGAAATAGGAGTTAAATTAAATTAAGAATATAGAATTAAATGACAAGGGATGAAATTAAAAGAAATAAAAGAGTATATAGCACTAATAGTTAGAAAAGAGAAAGGATGGGAAAATGAAATAACTAAACAAATAGGGTCAATATGTAAATATTAAGAGTTTGGGCTACAAAGAAGAAAAGGGGGGAGAATATTCAAGTTTCCTACACATAAAAAGAAGAAGAGGAAATTCAACAAATTGAAGTGGTTTGGGTAAGATTTAGGCTAGGTGGTGAGGGAAACAACATCAAGACAAGAATTAATGAAGAATAAATGAAATAAATTAGGAATTTGGAGAGGAAAGAAGTCGACCAAAAGGGGGAAAGGGGTGTCGAAAAAATTTTCAACAGGTTGAGGGTCGAAGCTCACTTTATCACAAGGTAAGGGGTTTTAGACTCGATTATGTAAGTTAAATTGAATACGATTAGGAATTTATGTATAAATTGCAAGTTCTAGGGTAGGGTTCATGAGTAAAATTAGGGGAAATGGGAAATTGACCTTGATTAATATAATTTGGATGGAAATGGATGAAAATAACTTAGGATAATGAACAATTGAAAAAAAAAATAACCATGGTGTTGTAAAGGGTGGTGATGCCGCCCAAAAAGGAAAAAAATTGAAAAAATTTCAAAACAATGCATAAATGTTGTTTGGTTATAATTATTTTAGCATATGTTGAAATGTGAAGAATGAATTGAAAAGAAATAGAAATCTTGTGTTTAATTTGTAATGGAAAGATTGATTATGCTTTGAATTAGGAACATTGCAAGTTTGTAGGGAATTATGGAATTTTTGTGTTATGTTGAAGTATTATAGATGAAGGAATGTTGAAAAAGTGAGTGTGTTTTCAATGAGAGGATTTTAGTTATTTCTAGAAGGATGTGAGAACAAAAATTAGTTAATTATTAGGGGGGATAGGGTTAATGATATTATAATTTACATAGAGGAGATGTAATTGCATTGAATGGTGAGAAAACGAATGAAAATACTTCATTGTATGTCAAAAGAAAAAAATTTGAAAAACTAGACATCTTCATCACCCATCTTCCAGCTGGCTTTATGACTCAAGAATGAAAAAAAAACTAAAAGCGGTTTATTCAAAAAAGATGAAGTTAGGGACGTTAACTTTCCAACAAAATTGACCTCACTTAAATTGAAGTTATAAAACTTCATATATAGGTTAAAACTAAGGGAGGTTTGGATTAAATTTTTCTAGATGATTTTTAGATGTTGCAATAACGAGTAGTTTTGGATGTGTTGATGGCAGAACCGGGTTTTCTTCCTTTCAGTAAAGTTGTGGCCTTGTATTTTAGATTTTGGAAACTAAAGTAGGTGCTCGACACCTTAAAACTAAAGTATTATTTAACTGTGAATGTAATTTCTCTTAAATGTATCATAAGGTCATTGATAAATGTTAAGTTGTTGGCAAAACTAGTTACCCTGGTAATGGGTTTAGAGTTCTAGTTAATGGACAATTGAATAAACTAGTTACCCTCCTAGTTAATGGGAATAGTTCCTTAGATAATGGGTAAATTGTGATAATAGTTCTTTGGTTAATGGGATAGTATCCTGATTAATAGGTAATTGGAGAAATTAGTTCCTAGGTTAATAGGATTAATGCCTTTATTAGTGGGCAAATAGAGATATTCATTAATGTAGTAATGGAATGAATGCCCAATTTGGGTTAGAGAGGACATTTGTATGCCCTTAAACTATACAAGTTGTATTAGATGGGAATATAGCAAGGTACCTGAAAATTTATATAACAACCAATACAATCAATTTATACATAATGAATATTTATTATTACTACTTGTGTAAATTTTCAGGTACCTTGCAATGTCATGCCGAGTAGTAGATCTTGTACTTGTAGTTTTTGTTTTTTGGTAATCATATGCATATTTTGCTATGTAATGTAATTTTGTATCAAAGAAAAAATATTTGAATCTAAATTAAGTATGAACGATGTATCTAAATTAGCTTGTTTTGAAAACACATTACTGTAATTATATGGACTTTTATTTTAGATTTATTTTGCTTTTAAAAAAATGTCTTAAATCATGTCATCATTGGATTACTAGTCTCATCTTCTTCAATAATATAATAATTGATTCATTTGAGTAACATTGAAGAAGAAGAAGAAGAAAAGGAAGTTTATTCTCGTGTTGGATTTAATATAAATAAGGAAGTCCTAGATGATGAGAAAATATTGAAATTTGTATTTATAGGTTATTGAAAAATTAGAGGAAACTCTGCTAAAATTTTGATATAAATAGATTAAAAACAACTCTTGTGCTTTCAACAAAAATATAATATATATACATGGAATATTGTGTACGATAAAAATAGGAGTTATTATAGTTGGTATTGGTCTGGGTTCAAGAGTTGGAATGAAATTTGATGATTATTAAATTGTATCGAGATGGTTTCTACAAGGAAAGGTACGTTGACAAACCCCCATCCAACACGAAGACATATTCAACATACAGGTCTTGAGGAGAGACAGAGGGAGGATCCTCTCAAGGATACTACCTCTTGTATGTCACTAATATCTCATCAGTTAAGACTGGGGAAGCGTCTTGACTCTAGGATGATGTTATCTCGAGACAGGCTAGAGTGTCACAACCTGAGAGGCCAGGCTAGCAGAGATAGCGAGTGGTACCCCCTACCAGCAATAGTAGCACCTACAGAAATACCTACAGTGCACACTAACCATGCATTCATAGCCCAGATAGCGAGTGTAGTGATGAAGGCGATGCCTCGTACACCAACCCTGACAGTTCCAATATCTCTGGCAGTATGAACAGCACTAGTAGTTACGACATCTACAGATAATGTAATCACATTGGTACAGATTGTAAAGAGTATATGAGAGTTGAGGTGCGAACCCTATTCGAAGGAGTTATATGCTGAGATTATGGGTAAGTGGCTTCATACAGTTGAGAATATTATAGATCATATTCACGTAGCGGAGGATATATGAGTGAACTATGCTACTCACTTACTATTAGATAGAGTATAATATTGGTGGGATACAGTATAATCGATGAGACCTGTAAGAATATGGACATGGACTAATTTTAGAGTACAATTTGAAAATCAGTTTTATTTATCACATTAGTATAAGGTGAAAGAGAAGGAATTCCTAGCCTTGGTACAGAGAGACATATCAATACTTAACTATGAGAGAAGGTTCTAAAACCTCTCCATGTTTGCTTCGTATTATGTTCCTACTGAACAGTATAGGATTGAGAGATTATGAGATGGATTGTGGTAGGAATTGAGGCAAGGGCTGATTACATTTAAGTTTGACACAGCCATAGAGCTCATCAATGCGGTAAAAACCCTAAAGGTATGTATAAAAGAGGGTCAGTCTGGGTTAGGCAAACAAAAAGATATTAATTATTCTTTAGGTAGACCTCTTATTCTAAAGAAGGGAAAATGACAATTTGGTAGTTTAGAAATGGGATGAGCAACAACTAGATCTTCTCAAAGTGCTAATATAGGGTCGATTGGAGGATAGTCAAACCCAAAAGGTAGTTTCATCAGATGAGCTTTATAGCAGAAGACGATCATCCATTTGTAATATGCCTAGTATGGGCAAAAGCATTTGGGGTATTATTCTGCATCACCATGATTGTGCTATATTTATATAGGAGAGCATAGATGGAAAGACTGTCCATATTTAGGCCAAAGGTGTTATTATTGTAGGTGTCAGATATATTTTTCAAGTAACTACCCTCGGAGGAATGAGTTTATTTAGAGCCAACAGTAACAATAGACTTAGAGCCAACAGCAATTGGTCACTATAGACAGTGAGGGATCAGGGGTTGTAGGGGCCAACCTTGAGCTCATAGTGATAGGGCCCATGGCGTCAGGACTTAGGGCATGGTACTATGTATGATACAGGAAGAGGCTAAGGCTACTCCCAATATAGTGGTAGGTACATTATAGTTAAAGTCTCTACCTATGTATGTGTTATTTGATTATGGGGCTACACACTCATTTGTTACAAATAAACTTGTAGGGAAATTAGGGAAAAATCTATGTAGGGCAAAAAAAGGGTTTACTATAAGTACTACTTTAGGCACAAATATAAATATTAATCATGTGTTTAAAGGAATCCAGATAAATATAAAGGGGTATGAGATGAGAGTATATCTAATACCCTTTGAGTTACATGATTTTGATGTTATTCTAGGAATGGAATGGTTGTGTATGATGATAGACCTATGATCAGTGTACTATCAGTTGAGGGTTAAGGAACATGAAGGAACAAGATATGCCAAAGACTGCATTCCGAGGTTGATATGGACATTACAAATTCTTAATGATGCCATATGGATTAACAAATGATCCTATAGTGTTCATAGATTTGATAAACCAGGTTTTCCAACCATATTTGGATAAGTTCGTGGTGGTGTTTATTAATGATATTTTGGTTTACTCTAGCTCATATTTGGAGCATGAATAGCATCTGAGACAAGTATTACGGATTTTGAAGGAGCATCAGTTGTATGCTAAACTAAGTAATTGTGAACTTTGGTTGAAGAAAATGGTTTTTATAAGGCATGGCATATCTTTCGAAGGGATATTGGTGGATCATAGGAAAGTTGAGGTAGTATCAAAGTGGGAAAGACCTATGAATGTAACTGAAATTCATAGTTTTTTTGGGTTAGCTGGATATTACAGGAGATTCATTGAATGATTCTTCAATATAGCAATTACAATGACTTGATTAACTCGGAAGGAGACAAAATGGAAATGGTCTAAAGAGGTGAAGAGAGCTTCCAGGTGTTGAAAATAAGGCTTACGACTGCTACAATGTTAACACTTCATTTGGGAACTGAAAGATTTATAGTTTTATAGTGATGCATCGAAGAAAGGTTTGGGTTGTGTATTAATGCAACATGGTAAGTGACTGCTTATGCCTCAAGACAATTAAAGCCTTATGAGGTCAATTGTGCATGACTTAGAACTAGTTGTTATGGTGTTTGCTTTAAGAGTATAGAGGCATTATTTATATGGATCTCAAGTTTAAATTTTTATAGATCATAATAGTCTGAGGTATCCGATGACACATAAGGAATTGAATATGTGACAAAGACGATGGGTAAAATTAATCAAATTATGATTGTGTAATAGACTATCATTCAAGAAAAGCAAATGTTATTGCAGATGCCCTTAATCACAAAAATAAGGCAGTGACTATTAAGTTGAATGATTGTGATGAAAAAGAATTATTAGAATTGAGAAAAATTAATGCCTATATAGAAACAGGGCCTGAGCACTTTTTAATAGCTCAATTAAGAGTAAGGTCAATGCTCCAGGATAAAGTGTTAGAAGCTCAACAAAAAGATGTTGAAGTTGGTAAAATAAGAGACAAATTGAAGTTAGGGATTGAAACTCCTTTCTAGATTTTAGAAGATGGAATGATAGTAATGGAAAGACAAATATATCTACCTGAAAACAAGGCATTGAAAGAAGAAGTGTTATAAAAAGCCCATGAGTCGAGGTTCGTTGTACACCATAGTAGCACTAAGATGTACTGAGACTTAAAAGAGTTTTACTGATGGCAAAATATGAAAAACGAGATAACTAAATATGTGGCTAGTTATGGTATTTGTTAGCAACTAAAAGTATAACATCACTATGGATTTTGTATCAAGTTTGCTTAGGAAAAAGGCAGTGATATCGTTTGGATGATAGTCGACAGATTGACTAAGTATGGGTTTTTTTTTACCTATAAAGATAACAAACTCAGTCGATAAATTAGTTAAAATATATGTGAACGATGTGGTAAGATTGCATGGGATACTAATGTCAATTGTTTTATATCGCAACCTCATGTTCACTTCTTATTTATGGCCAAGTATGCAACATACCTTAGGAACAAGATTGAATTTAAGCATTACTTTTCACCCTAAATAGATGGGCAATCTAAAAGAAAAATTAAGACCTTAGAGGATTTGTTAAGAGCATGTGTATTAGGGTTTGAAGGAAATTGGGAGGACCATTTGCCACTTTGTAGAGTTTACCTACAATAAAAGTTATCAAGCTAGTGTGCGGATGGCTCCTTATGAAACCTTATATGATCAACGATTTTCAACACCTATGTGGATCCCCAAAAAAGGATCCAATTAAGAGTAAGGTCGACTTGGGGGGCTACTGATCAATTTAAATAAAATGGACTCAAAAAAATCCCTCAAAATAGACCCAAATAAATCCTCTAAAAAAAGAAAAACCTGAAAAATCACCTAAAAAACATGGGCTCGGGTAAAGAGCCCTATCCCACGTACCAAGAACATAGGCTCGGGCAAGTTGCCCTAGCCTATGCACCCTGCATGGGTGTCATACAGTGCACTGGGCGTTCGCCCAGCACATTTATGCCCATGCAATGCACTAGGCGTGCTGCCCACCACCAAGGGTGTTGGACATACACCCCAACACTTTCATGGGCTTGGGTTGGCACGCCCGAGCCCAGTATGTTTGGGTCCAAACAACGCACCTGAACCCACTTTCACCTCTAATAGGCTTGGGCACCTTGCCCGAGCCCAACACTTGCTATGAAATTTTTTCTGGACCCCACGTGAGTCCCTCATTATTTTATATTGATCTAATACATATTATTTTAAGTAGAATACAACTCAAAATATCACAAAGGTGAAATTACACTTCAGTCCCTCCTCTCCACAAAAAGGATAAGATTCATAGGTTATAAATACACCATGAATCCCTCAAGTCAAAGGTTCACAATCTCTTCATTCTCAATATTTTTAGAATATATATTCTTAGAGTCTATCTCTTTAAAATATCATTGTGCTTTCTCTCTCTATAAAGTTACTGACTTTACGATCAGAGAGTTCTCATGTCTATCAAAAAGGACCTCTTACAAGTACCAGCTACCAGTCACCTGATTTACCAGGTACTACCTGCTACTACCACAACTACTAGTCACCTGACTTACCAAACATCACCTGCTATCAGTTATCAATCCTCTTAGCTTTCCATATCAAGTCACCTGATACCATTATAGGACTCATCAGATTCAAATATAAAAATGATAGAATGTTGGAGAAGGTTGAGCCATAAGAGAAATAAAACTATCATATAATTTAGGTATTGACTAGAGCAAGAGAGTAGTAGTCTCATCCCATTATTAGATAAATGAAACCAAACATGGTCTTTTTGATTTTTAGTTTAAAGAAAAAACTAGATAAGTAAAGTCCAAAGCAAACTAAAGATTTTAACTCCTTAATTTTTTTATTTTCCTAAACTTGTGAAGGAGTTTATCAGAGTCATGGATTAAGAAGAAAGTAAAGAGAATGACAATCCATCTAAGAAAAAAATTGAAATGAGTGATTCTCAATCGTAGATAAGAACATACATAATCAATATGGTCTTTTTCATTCTATATTCCTTTAAGACAAAATCTAGCCACCTTCATTTTTAGTTAAAGATGATAAAAATAGAAAAGAGGAGAAAACAGTGATTTTATCTATTGATGAGGTACTTATAACTTCAAAATGCAATAAAATGGAGTTGTGTTGACCTTTAGTAGGTTGACCCCAATAATGTTTCAACATATAAAACCTCCATAATGAAGTTCACTTTGGTGGGATTCCCCATTCTTAGAGTTTTGGTTGATAATGTGATAGCTCTCAATAATTTACTTTATTCTATAATTACCAAGGTATAAACAAAATAAGATATGTTTCCTTCAAATGTCATTATGTCAGATTTTTCTAGAGGGGTTATCGAAATCATCAGAGTTCTTTCTATTGACTTATTTATGGGATCTAAAATTTCCAAACATTTTTTATGTTATGAATTTTATTAGAAAGTGATTTGATTCACTCTAACATGTGGATACCTTCATCATTTATCAACTTCTAGTGTTTTGGTTATATGATGGAGATACAAGCACTAGTCAATTTACTAATTGTGACAATGAAGGTTGTATGATTGAATTTTGTATGTTCAAAACTACACATCATATCGTCCACGAGTTTTCTAGGATAAATGTCCTCAATTTGAGTTGGCCAAATTGATGATGGATAGAGTTGATGGACAAGCTAGAAATAGAATAGTGTTTGAGAGCTTTGATAAAAGCTCATAATTTTAACTACCACCAATGAATATGCCCTATAGAATTTATCTATGAAGACAAAGACCATTCAGGTGTTTAAAATCATGATGGCGTTATCAAAGTCCAATTTAGAGGCCATTTCATAGGTTTCGTGAGCTATCATATTTGAAAGATTAATCAGATAATTTTGTAAAATATATGAGTTATTTAAAATATCAATCTAACCTTGGATTTATATTTTGTGGATTTAAAAAGAAGAACATCAGGAATATGTCGAGGCCATCAAATGAGGAATCTAGCATAATAATTCATAATAAGTTTTGGTTTGATGGAATGGTAATTATAGTGACACCACATTCTTTAGTCCATGGAATTATCAATACAATCCTAACCTAAGAAATCATATACAACTTGTTCAAATTTTCATGTCAAATAGAATAAGATCAAATTACTCCTCACAAGTGTGCATGAAATCCAATTTTAGAAAGCAAGTTGGAGCAATTCCTTCTATAGAATTGAGTTTTCTCACTTGATTGTTGGTTCCATTTCCATACATGTTTTATCAATGATCCGAAATCCGAGAGGTGTGGAGTTTAATAGTTACAATGAAAAAAAGTAGTAAAGAAGAATTTTATATCAATTCAATCATACCAGTGTTAGTGTATATGCCTTGTAGTCAATCAGTTAATTGCACGTGACATTGACTTTGTTCATGTAAATATATTTAATTTATTAATAAAGACTTATTTATCTTTAATATTCATCAAATATTTGATTAATAAATCTAGAGTAAAGATAAAGTCTTTTAGAAAAAAAACTGTTTTGCAAAGAAAATTATAAAGTTGTTATAATTATAGAATTTCTATTGCATCAAAGCAATGTTCCTAAAATACTCTTGATCAATCCTCTATTAAGACTGGATATTAATTAAAGATGTTGAGACTGATACATATTATGTTCTTTTTTTTTTTGTTAAATGAAACAGTTATTCATAAGTTGAGGTATGAGAGATACCTAGAACTAACATGTAGGTGCTTATCAGATGACATGTTCAATGAATTGACTCGTATGATAATTCTATATAGAGATATCATATATGTCTATGAAAAGGCTCACGTGACAGTTGTGTAAGTGATCCTTAGACTTGAGATCACTAAGTTATCTTATTTAGGGAGTGTTATGTTTTGATCTTGCTACACGTTGTCCTAATCAAGAGTAATAAATGGGTAGACATTCTATATAAAGGTATTTAAGTAATCAAGAGAGGATTCATCATCCTTGGTGAATTAGACAAATTGTTCCATCTGTTCTTAAATAGGATTAATTATAAATCCTTGTTCCATCTGTTCTTCAAGTGTGTTTATGATTGAATAAAGGTAAAATGAACCTGTGAGTTGGTAATGAAGCAAGGTTTGTCACAATAAATTTGTCAAATAAACTAATACTATAACTTAATAATTGTTATTTTATTCTAACACTTTCTAGAAACATTGTATCCATTTGTTAATGGATTAAATTTATTATTAAGGGTAAATGTTGTTCCTTTTATAATAATGATGTTTATTATGGATTTGGTACTTATACAAATGGTTTGTGTATACTTGATCTTGAAATGTCCAAGTTCAATATAAATTGCAAGAAGAACAAATTAGATAATCAATATCCATATTAATTATGGAATTATAGACTAGGTCATATCAATAAAATAAGAATCACCAAGTTACATAAAGAAGGATATTTGATCCTTTTGATTATGAATTATATGAAACTTGTAAATCTTATTTATTGGGTAAGATGACCAAAACACCCTATATCAAAGAGTGAAAGATGTGAATTATTAGGTCTTATACATACAGATGTATATGGACCAATAACGATTTATGTCATAGATGGATACACAGGTGACATCATTCATGAGCATCTTAGATGTGGTCATGTGATTTTGATGAAAGTCTGAATCATTTGAATTCAAATTAAAAATAAAAAATAAATTGGAAAGAGTATTAATATGATTTGATCGGATCGAAGTGGTGAATACTTTATCAAAATTTTCAAGATTATTTAAAAGAGAATGGGATTCTCTCATAATGGACATCTCTTAAAAGGAGGAATTGTAGCATATTGGATATGGTGCAGTCCATAATAAGCTATATAGACCTTCCACCTTTCTTTTAGGGTTATGCCCTACAAATTACTACTTACTTTTTAAATAGGGTTCCATCAAAATCTATTGATAAGACTCCATATGAGATATAGAATGGTAAGAGATCAATCTTATCATACTTAAAAGATTTGAGCTGTGATGCTTATGTGAAACGTATTGTATCTGAAAATATAGGAGTTAAGTCAGATAAATACAAGTTTATGGGATATCCAAAAGAAACTATTGGATATTATTTATATCATCCTGTTGAGAAAACATGTTTGTCTCAAAACATGCTACCTTTCTAGATAAAGACTTTGTTCTTTAAATGAGCAGTCGGAGAAAAATAGATCTTAAAGAAATTCAAGAATCATAAAATGAGATACAAATAAAACCTAAAGCTAAGGCTATAACATTGGATGTTCAACCTGAAGATTAAGAAACATAAGAACTATGCAAATATGGTAGGACATGTCATGCACTAATGAGATATGGATTTCTCATAAAAGCTAAAAATGACTAGTTGTTTATACTTGATGACCCTACCAGTTACTTGGAACCAATATATGTTATTAATTTTAAGAAATAACTTGAGGCCATGAAATTTGAAATTGATTCTATGTATATTAGCCAGGTAGAGACCTTGGTTGATCCACTTGAAGGGATAAAACCCATTGGATGTTAGTGGGTCTTTAAGAGAAAGATTGGCATAGAAAGCAATGTACAAATGTACAAAGCTAAACTAGTTGACAAAGGTTACAAACAATGACAAATAGGTTGACTTTGATGAAACCTTCTTGCCAAAAACTATATTAAAACTCATAAAGATTTTTCTTGCTATAGCACATAACATGATTATAAGATTTGGCAAATGGATGTCAAAACTATATTCCTATATAGGGAATCTTCAAGAAGATGTGTATGTGACACAATATGAAAGTTTGGAATCTAAAGAATTTTTCAACAAAGTATGCAATCTATAAAAATCCATTTATTGACTTAAGCAAGCTTCAAGGAGTTGGAATATCCATTTTGATGAAATAATCAAATAGCTTGATTTTATAAAAAAAAAAAATGGATAAGCCTTGTGTTTATAAAAAGGTCAATAGGACTAAAGTTGTTTTCCTAACATTATATATAGATGACATATTATTAAATAGAAAATGACACTTCTTTACTCTAGTTAGTAAAGATCTGGTTGTCCAAGAATTTTTTCATGAAAGATATGAGAGAAGCAACCTATATATTGGAAATAAAGATCTATAAAGATATATCTAAAAGGTTGTTTGGATTTCTCAATCCATATACATAGATAAGATGTTGAAACAGTTTAAAATGAAAGAATCCAAAAGAGGATACTTACATATTTCGCATATGATATGTCTCTCCAAGGATATGTGCCCTAAA